>Ga0182008_10000029_pt1 | contig 176649 bp, 186 predicted proteins | sample Sormic07211129_1_FD_120482 | JGI IMG/M metagenome (GOLD analysis project Ga0182008, IMG submission 120482) | Rhizosphere microbial communities from Sorghum bicolor, Mead, Nebraska, USA - 072115-129_1 metaG | ecosystem: Host-associated > Plants > Roots > Rhizosphere | place: USA: Nebraska... | reverse complement strand
TGCAGAAAATCGTTATATTTACCAATATAAGGATCATTTAGGCAATGCCAGATTAAGCTATGCAAAAAAGGCCGATGGATCATTGGAAATTACGGATAAAAATGACTACTATCCATTTGGTCTTAATCATATTGGAGGATCAAAAAGCAAATTGGGAAGTTATAATAATTATAAGTACAACGGTAAAGAACTTCAAGAAACCGGGATGTATGATTATGGAGCAAGATTCTATATGCCAGATGTAGGACGTTTTAATCGACCAGATAGGTTTTCTGAAAAATATTTTGATAAATCTGTGTATTCGTATGCAGCAAATAATCCCATTGTATATAGACTTAAAAGGAGATAGTCTTGTTTTGCATAATAATATTGCTGGAACAGCAATCAGTAAGCTTAAATCAAATATAGAAAGTGGTTTAGGATGTAATTATACATTAACTACATCTTCTTCCGGAAAATATTACTTATCAGCAAACACTACAGCGGGTAGTAGTCTTTCTAATACTCAAATGGCTTTTTTAAATACCATGAACGAAGTTATGAACTCAACTAGTGATGTGAGTTTTGATGTAGTTGATCATACAGATACCATTTCTCAAAATATTTATGTTGGCGATAATGGCAGAGCTATAGGTGCTTCTGCTACACCAAATAAGCATACTTTAGATGTTGACGATATGGATAGTTTTGGTACAGGCGGACTACTCACAAAGCATGGAGCCTTAGCACACGAAATTAAAGAAGGGTATGACATACAAGCTCAGGGATTAGCTCCTAACGTTGCACATAATAATGGTATAAATTCAGAGAATGCTGTGAATGGAACTACAAGTTTAGGCGCAACATTATCTCCAAGTGGTGTAATTACTATTCCTTTAAATTATACAAATTCAACAGGTACGTTATCCTCAAAAATGTAGGTTTACAATTTATTAATGGTCAACTTTTGCAAAGTAATGTAACAAATAATACGAAATAATGAATAAATACTTAATATTACTAACATTACTCTGCTATTCTTGCACTTCAAGCACATCAGAGTATAAAATTAATAAAGATGTTTGTAAAAATTTAAATAGTAAGTCTGTTATTATAGATGTATCTCATTTTTTGAGCTATCATTTGAATGATAACGCCCAAAATTTATTATTAGATAAAAACACTAACAAGTACGAATGTCTTTTAAATAGCTTAAATATTGAGGATAAAGCAGTGATCGGTCATATTATTTTGACTAAACTATTAGAACCTAATAATGATAACTTTAAATATGAATATATTTATGATAATGATAAAATAATAAAAACTATTTATTCAATTAATAATTTAAGGTGGTCATATAGGGAGAAAGATTCTTTAAATATTATTGAAAATTACAATTCGAAAAGATTGATTAATTATTGGACAACAAAAGTAAAACAATCCAATAATTTGCGGTAATATATCACAAGTGTTGGTTTCCTTTATTAATCGACATTTACGAATATAGAGTTAATAATTATTAAAAAAGAGTAACTTTTCGGTTACTCTTTTTATTTTTAAAATAAATTTACCCTTTTTAAATGCTGGATGATATTAATTAACGACCCTAATAATTTAAGCGGTGGAAACCTTTTTTGGGTACAAAATAAGATATACCGGAAGAGAAGGTCTTGAAGCTCCTGATGCTTCAGATACCACATTAAAAGTGCTTCCGAAATACAACGGAAACATCGCAGAAGTAGACTGGAACTTTTATTTGCATATTCACTTTCTTTTAATCACCCTTTTTGTGGTGATGAGGTTTAAGAGAAGTTTTGTTTTTAGGCGTTTCCTTGTTGTCTCTCTGGCGTTGATCTAACTTACCTGTAGATTCCGCAACTTTTTTTGGACCTGGTTTAATTCCCATAGCAAATAGATTTAAAGGTTAGTATTAATATCACAAATCATTCATATTTAATGCCAAATCAAACGGCAGGATTAAATGTTTGACTAAACGTAAATATGATGTTATCATTTCTTATCCCAGTTTACCTATGATCATCGCATTCTTTGCCTCTGCAGACCGATCTCTTGTTCCTGAGGATAAGGTTTTCTTTGCATCATACTGACGTCCAATCATGACAAATGTCAAGACTCCAAAAACAATTCCAACCCATGGATTATAAGAAACTCCTTTGGTAATGATGATCCAACCGCTGAAGATTGCTCCCAAAGTCACTTTTAGATTCCCAAATGAAGTATCGAGGCTGTTTCCGAATTCTAAGCTGCGAGGCACTGATCAAATCTTATAAGTGGAGATACATCTTTAAAATTATTCATCAAATTATAAAATTTTTATCTTATGAATGTTCTTAAATAATCAACACTCGTGTCCCAGGAAATTCCTTTGTAACGGTTATTCGCCAAATTATTATGTTGTGTCGAAAACATCGAATACATATATTGACCTTGCTGAAATTTTGCGTACAATTCATTTTCTCCAGCCGGATTTTCCGCTCTTTGTTTTTTTATGTATTCAGCAAAATTTTCTAATGTTGCAAGTTGATATATTGGGAACTCCTGTCCGGTTATTTCTTTCACGTCCTCAAAAATCATATTCGGACTCACCTGAAAACTGGCAATCTGAAGATCTCTTGGTGCGGAATCGTCTAAAGCAACTTCTGCCGTGAAAGATGCTGTATTATCCATTGTTGTGAAATCCAATTTCCAATCTGCTTTGTCTCCCCAATATCCGATGCTTTTTTCCTTCAAATTAAGGATCGGCGTGTTGTACTTCAAAATATCTGCAAAACAACCATTGAAAATAGATGATGCCTTGATAGGCGATTGGTCGATATACTTTTTAAAAGTTCTTCGTAGATCGAAATTTCTGTTTTCGCCTTCCTTCAAATCATTATAATCAGTACAGAAATCGGAAGGGATAAATCTTGGAACACCTGCTTTTATGGCCCCGTCTAAAATCTTTTTTTGCAGATCAATAATGACATCTCCCAATCCTGCAAGTGTAGAAACTACGCAGTTAACATTTTTACATTCAGCGGATATTGCATCAATATCATTCAAATCAATTACCCTCACTTCAACGCCTATTTTTTCAAGAATCTCAATCTTGTCCAAGTCGGTTGAATCACGAACAATTGCTTTGACTGTAACGCCGCGTTTTACTAATTCTGTGCAAATTCTGTTTCCCAAATTGCCTGTTGCACCTGCAACTAAAATTGTTTTTTCCATAAATATTTATTTTTTATGATGCTAAAAAGGGTAGTACGACATCAAGCACTTCCTGTGGTTTTTCTTCAAATAAATAATGTCCACTGTCCATAATCCCTACAACCTGAAGGTCAGTAGCCACAAAAGGCAATCCATAATTCATATAATTGTAACTGATATAGCTTCCAATTCCTAAAACCGGCATCGTCAATTGCTGATAGTGCTTGGAATCCTCAATATCCTGATGAAAAGTCTGATACCACGCATTGGATGCTCGGATGCTATCTCTGTCATTGTATGCTGCTGCATAAACCGCCCTTTCAAGTTCTGTCATTTTGCTTTCGTCAATCATCACGTAATTAAAAAGCCATTCCTGCAGCAAATGAAATCTGCCTTCCAACAGTTGCTCTGGTAAATTTTTAACCTGATTAAAACCCATCCACCAGGCATAAGGCATTTCTCCATCCATTTTTTCATTGAAAGTTCCGGGAGAAGGTATCAATGGCATTTGATACATTCCCTCGCTTGGATGTGAGCCGTCAAGGACAATTAATTTTTCAGTGAATTCAGGGAAATTAAAGGCGAAACTCATCGCAACCATTCCGCCAATGTCGTGACCCATCAAACTGACTTTCTCAAGACCTAACTGTAACACAAGCTGATGAATATCTGTAGCCATTGTTTTTTTATCATATCCGGATCCGGGTTTTTCTGAAGTTCCCATTCCTCTGAGATCAACAATAATGACACGGTATCTTTTTGCCAATTGCATCGCAACGGGTTGAAATGAATACCAGGTTTGCGGCCAGCCGGGAAGACAGATTAATGGTTTACCAGCTCCACCCCCAACATAGTGTAGTTTAATGCTGTTGACGGTTGTGTATTTATTTTCAAAGCCCGGGAGATTCTTGATCAATTCATCATCAGAATACTTGTCTGCAATAACATTTATATTTTCGTTCATATCGATTTTAATTTGATACAAAGATAAATTGTCTTCTTGCCGGCAAAACTACCAGATGGTAGTAAATGATTTATTTGATATTTTTTCGTATTCGGCTCAAAGCATTTGGCGTGATGCCTAAGACGCTTGCCAATTGCTTTACGGGAATTTTTTGCAGAATCTCTGGTGTATTAACGAATTCCAGATACCGTTCTTCAGCGGTAAGCGTTTGAAACTTCAGAATCTGATCGATCATTCTTACTGTTGTTTCTTCCCATATTTTCCTGCCGAACTCGTGCCACACAGGAATGTGGCCGTAAAGAAAATCCATATCTTTTTTATCAATGACAACCAGTTCTGAATCTTCGATGGCAATGATGTTGAATCTGGTTGGTTTTTGCGGGTTAAGGCTCGAAATTTCTGTGAAAAACTCATTCTTAAAAACGACCCAAGTTGTATTTTCACTGGTCAGTCCTTCATAAAAAAAACGCAGACCTCCGGAAGTAATGAAAAAATACTGACTGGCGATCTGTCCTCTTTTAAGTACGAGCGTTCCTTTCGGAACTGATTTTTTTCTGCATCTTGAAAGAACTATATTCAATTCACTGTCATCAATGCTGATCGTTTGTTTTATAAATTTGACAAAGTTTTCCATTGCTTTTACAAAGTTTTTACTAGCAGATGTGATTTGCATAAAACCATAATGGATATCAAATAAACATCAAATGTGGCTAAGATACAAAACATCACGTCAAATGGAGTTGGGAATCTGATATGTTTTGCATGCGATTTATTGAAAATGTTATAAGCCTTTTTTCTCAATCCTACAAGACCTGTTATCATTTTCTTGGTATAGTGCATTCCCATTTCATCATACTTCATTTTATATAGGTTTTGAAAAGATTGTGTCGACCAACCTATGCGTTTTGGGGTTGAGAACCGGTGGATGACAGATGCGGAAAGTTATTATCAAACCACATCATCCCTCTATAATGTTCAAGCTTATATTAACTATTAGAAGTTTTTAAACACAAGAGGCGGGGATTTGAACACGTGCTACGAATTAAATTGACTGAAATTTGCATCATTATTAAATGTCAATAAAGATGAAAATAGTTGTTACAGGTTCATTAGGAAATATCAGCAGACCCTTGGTCATACAATTGATCAACCAAGGACATCAGGTAACCGTTGTCAGCTCTTCGGAGGACAGGAAAAAAGAAATAGAGCAGTTGGGAGCGCAAGCTGCGATCGGCGAAATCGAAGATCGCATTTTTCTGACCAAAGTATTTGAAGGTCAGGATGCAGCCTACTGTATGATTCCACCCTTTAACTTTTTTGGAAAACAGAATCTTGATTATCAAAAACAAGCATTAGAAATTAGTACCAATTATGTTCAGGCAATTCAAAAAGCCGGAATAAAAAAAGTAATCCATCTGAGCAGTGTGGGTGCAGAAAAGCCAGAGGGGGCAGGGGTCTTGGTTTTTCACTATATCGCAGAAAGTGTCTTTAAAAAACTTCCGGCTGATGTAACCGTTATCCATATACGTCCTGCATCTTTCGATTATAACCTATACGCCTTTATGGATATGGTAAAAGGTAAGGGCTTTTTGGAAGGTATAGTCGGTAAGCTGCTCTATCTTAAACATTATGGTCTCAAAGGTTTGCTAAAAGGATATTCCGGAATTATCTTATCAAATTATGGAGGAGCCGACAAAATAGCATGGGTATCGCCAAGCGATATTGCATCCGCCATTGCAGAGGAGATCAACACTCAACAAAGAGGCAAAAAAGTAAGGTATGTTGCCAGCGAAGAACTGACGTGTCAGGAAATTGCTACTACTTTAGGAAATGCGATCGGAAAGCCATATTTGAAATGGGTACTTATCAGCGATAAGCAAATGACCGACGCCTTTATAAAAATAGGGGCAACTGACACTATAGCCAAAGAATTTACAGAGATGAATATAGCGATGCACGATGGAAGCCTGTTTGAAGATTACTTTAAAAACAGACCATCCATTTTGGGCAGGGTGAAAATGAAAGATTTTGCAGAAGAGTTCGCCATAAAATACAATCAACAATGAGAAATTTCTTTCTAACAAGTGTCTTTTTAAATTTTTCAATGATGTTATTTTCACAATCGAAAGCCGATGATATTATTGGGACCTGGTACAGTCCGGTGAAAGAAGGAAATGTGCAGATCTATAAAAACGGGAAAAACTATAACGGCAAACTCATCTATTTAAAACATTCTTTGGATGGCCAGGGAAAACCAATTTTAGACATAAATAATCCTGACAAAGAAAAATGTAAAAGACCTTTGGTAGGTATTCTTTTGTTAAAAGATATTACATACGATGATAAGAAGAACAGCTGGAAAGGAAAGCTCTATGATTACGATGGGAATAAGGGAAATACCTACGATTCGTATCTTACTATTACCAAAAATGGCAACCTGAATATCAAAGGCTTTTGGGGACTTTCTTTCTTCGGATTAAATCCAGGACTTACTTTAGAAAGAGTTGATCTGGAATAATCATATATTTAGATCTTGTAAACTCAATAAGATGAATGTGCAACAGCCCTACAGAATAAAAAGCATCAAAGAATATCATAAAATACTAGATATTGGTGCACCGGAACATCCGATGATCAGTGTCATAGACCTGACTGACATTACACCTTACAAAAGTGAGGACAGTGTTAAGGTGATCTTTGATTTTTACATTATCTCCCTCAAAAAGGTAGATCTCGGAGATGTACATTACGGCTATGGTCAGCAGAAATATGATTTCGATAATGGCATTCTATTCTTCATAGCACCCAATCAGGTTTTTTCATTTAAAGCAGATGAAGATTTTAAAAGTTCAGGAAGTATGTTGCTCATCCATCCCGATTTTTTGTGGGGAAGCGCACTAGCAAAAACGATCAAAAAATATGATTTTTTCAATTATGCAGTGAACGAAGCTCTTTTTGTTTCTGAAAAAGAAGAAGCTGTTTTGAAGAGTTTTATCAAAAATATTGAGCAGGAATATCATTCACACATCGATAAGTTCAGTGAAGCAATTATGATCTCGCAAATAGAATCTTTCCTCAATTATTCAGACAGATTTTATATGCGTCAGTTTTTTACCCGTAAAATATCGGGAAGTCAGATCCTGGACAAATTGGAAAAAATCCTTGATGACTATTTTGCTGATGACGATATTATCAACAAAGGCTTGCCAACCGTACAGTATATTGCCGGACTTCTTAATTGTTCGCCCAACTATCTGAGTGGAGTTTTGAAAACCCTTACCGGTCAAAACACCCAACAACACATTCACGACAAGATCATTGAAAAAGCAAAAGAAAAACTTTCGACGACTATACTTACCATTGGCGAAATTGCTTTTGAGCTGGGATTTGAGTATCCGCAGTCTTTCAGCAAATTGTTTAAAAGCAAGACCAATCTTTCTCCGGTCGAGTTCCGGACGTCTTTCAATTAATTTTAAATTTCTAATCATTTTATGATCGACTTTTTAGCATCACTCAAAGCAAAAAATGAGTGCTTATTTTATTTTGGACTTCTATGTCTGTCAAGTGCAGTTTTGATATTGATCAGATCAAAATTCAGCGATGTACAGATCAACGGCGTGAATGTAATGTACAAACCATTTAAATTTGCTCTATCAATGGGAATATTTAGTTTAACGATGGGATGGTATACAGGTTATCTTACCTCTTATAAATATATCAATTTATATAACTGGTCATTGATTATCTTTCTGGGATTCGAAGTCTTTTACGTCACGCTTCAGGCCTCTCGAGGTCAGCTGTCCCATTATAACGTGAGTTCAGCTTTATATACTTCATTGACTGTCGCGATGGCAATTGCAGCCATAGCAGCAACTGTATATACTGGTTATATCGGCATCTTGTTTTGTACTGAGAATTTCCCCGAACTTCCCGATTATTATCTTTTGGCCATTCGCTTAGGCATCTTTCTATTTGTGATATTTGCTTTGGAAGGTGCCGTTATTGGTGCAAATGGTTCGCCCAGAGTTGGTGGTCAAGATGGCGGAGCAATACCTTTTCTTAATTGGAGTCTTAAATATGGCGATCTGCGCATTGCACATTTCGTAGGGATGCACGCCTTGCAGATATTGCCATTACTTGCATTTTATATATTCAAGGATGTTAGGGTGGTTATTTTGGTTGGCTTAATGTACGGTTTGTTAGCGTTATTTTGTCTGGTGCAAGCTCTGAACGCTAAACCGCTATTATCATTTTAATAAATCTTTTATCGATACTCCTTCAGGTAAAATATCCTGTTATCATTAGAGAATTATAAAAATTAAATACTACTTCGTAATTATGGATAAACTGTCGTAACTTGTATTTATAATAGTTAAGTATGTCATTTAAGCCAAAATTCATTCCATTAAATACGTTTCCCGATGTTGAAAGCAAAGGCATTATTATTGAAAAATCGTCTGTTGAAGATCTTCAATTAGAAAGAATAAGAAAAGCTCACAGGGATAACTACCATTTATTCTTTATTTTGGAACAGGGAAGCGGAATATTTGAAGTAGACTTCAAACAGTATACAATCATATCACCATCTGTCATCTACATTCAGCCATATCAGGTACATCGTGGCATTTCTTTTCGGGACGGGTATTTTACTGTAGTTCTTATCAGCGATGAAAACCTTAACGCTGAATACCTTGATCTGTTAAAGAAAATGGCTCCTGCAGATCCTCTGATGTTGGAAACTAAGCTCTTTGATGTTGTAACAGATGCAATAGCAGTTTGTATAAAAATGAAGGATTCTGAAAGAAAATTATACCATTCTATATTGAAAAATAGTTGCAACGCTCTGATAGGATTGATCATCTCTGAGTTTTTAAAAAATTCTGTTTCGACAGATCCACAGACCCGTTCTGAACTTATTATAAGTAACTTTAAATTTTTATTGGACGAGAAATTTGCTACAGAAAAAAATCCCAAGTACTACGCTGAAAGGTTGAATATTTCTACAGCCTATTTAAATGAATGCGCTAAAAAGGTTACCGGTAATACAGTTTCCTATCATATTCAAGAAAGAATAATGTTGGAAGCAAAACGTCTTTTGTTTCATTCTTCAAAGTCGGTCAAAGAAATTGCACACGAGCTGGGATATGAAGATTATTCGTATTTCTCACGCCTATTTAATAAATTAACGAGAATGACTGCTTTAACGTTCAGAAAAAAAAGCTTCGAATAGTCCTATACTTACATTTACCAATCCATTTTAGCGCTTTGTATTTCTTGGTTTCTTTGTATCATTAAATTAAAGATATGCCAACAGCACCCAAATGGCTCAACGATGCCCTCGAAAAAATAGCACCATCATTTTTACGAACAGTAAAAGTAGAAAATTATGTTTATCTCAACCCTTATTTAAAGAAGATTCGTTTAAGAGGGGATTTCACAACTTTGAATTTTAATCCGGGATTTACAATTTCACTTCGGGTAACTCCTAATGATCTACGCCACTATACTGTTTCTTGTGCAGACCATTCAAAGAAAGCCATTGAATTTGTAGCTTACCTGCACGGTAATTCAGTCGGAACAGATTTTATACGCGATCTTCAACCTGATGATCAAAAAATAAAGTTAGCGGTCTTGGGAAGTGATAAACAGTACGACCCAACTGTAAAAAAGCAACTGATCTTTGGGGATGAAACCTCATTAAGTTTGATGCTCAGCTTTTTACCCTTTCTTAAAAGGAATGATCATCAATTCATCTTTTATATAGAACTGGAGGAAGAAAACAAGATAATTCCTGAACTAATTGGTTTATTTAACTATAAAATTTTTTCAAAAAAGGAGGTGTTTAATAGTGTAGAAAGTATACAGCAATTGCCCTTGCTAAGTAATCAAGAATGGTCGGATGCCAATATAATACTGACAGGAAATGTCAATTCTATCCGGAACTTCAGAAAAGCTTTGAAAGTAAATGATCATAAGGGTAAAATCTATGTAAAGGGATACTGGCTTGAAGGCAAAAAAGGATTATAATTTAAGATGCTATGAAGTTCCTGTTAATAAAAGATTGTAATAAGCATAAACAGAATATTATTGATTCAATATCGGAATTCTTATGGGATTCAGGTCATGAAGTAGTGAAGATACATTCTAATTGCAATATTGAAAAAAGAGAAGATTCTGATGATCACGATTATATTATCAAAATAGCAGATATTCCCGGTACTCAACAACCTGATCAGATATCGAGTGATATAGAACAATATACATTTGCACTGATGGTCAAAGCAAACAAAATATAAGCTCCTTCATTCCAGAGACAATTTGCACATAAGCTTTCATTTTTTAATTGAATGATCTCCGAAACTCCATTGGCGAAACCTTAGTTTTCGACTTAAAAAGTTTGCTGAAGGACTGAGGATGTTCAAATCCCAGATCGTATGCGATCTCACTCACTGAAAGATCAGTGGTAGATAATTTCTCTTTCGCTTTTTCGATCATTTTTTGGTGTATATGTTCCTGAACATTCTTACCGGTGATCTGTTTCAGCATACTGCTCAAATAATCGGATGAGACATTCATGGCATCAGCAACGTTTTTTACCGAAAGAAGACCACCTTCCGGCTGTTCCTCAAATGAGAAATGTGAATTCAAAAAATTCTCAACTTTCGTCAGCATTTGATGGCTGCTGATCTTTCTGGTAATAAACTGGCGATTGTAATACCTATCACAGTATTTCAGCAGGAGTTCTATCTGAGCGATGATCAGATCCTGAGTGAATTTATCAATATTGGTATGGTATTCCTGTCTGATGCTCTCAAGAATGCCGACAATTACGGTTTCTTCTTTATCAGAGAGGAAAAGCGCCTCATTAATAGAATAATCAAAAAATGTATAACTTTTAATGTTTTTTGCCAATGGTGAGTTCCAAAAAAAATCCGGGTGTATCTGTAAAAGATAACCGGAACCGTTATGCAGTGTATCAGGTTCTTTCTCGAGTCGTAAAACCTGTCCAGGTGCAATAAAAGACATCAGTCCTTCATCAAAATCATACATCTGCTGCCCATAGTGAAGCTTTGCTCCGATGTCACGTTTTAAGGCAATAGAATAAAAATCCATCACAATATTTACCGCTTTTTCATCCTCTGGAAATTGTACCAAAGCATAATCAACCAGGCTAATTAAAGGATGTTCCGGCTTGGGAAGACCTCTGAAGCGATGATACTCTGTGATAGATCTTATCCTAACTATTTCCATAAATACAAATTTAAATTTTTGGTCACGAATTTCAGGCTGATTCTTCTAAAAGATCATTAGAATAAATTCCTTCGAAGTTCTAGTGGTCCGTTGCAGATGCTCTGCTCTTCATTAGCAGTCCAAACCAATCTTCTAAATGCCACGTATGCGTAAGCTTGCCATCTTTTAAATAATGAAATTCGTGCAGGGCTACTGATACTTTTTTATGCGTTGGCGGGATTCCCATTATTTCGTTAACATGGGTAAATTCCATAGAAGCTCTCACTGCCGCACGCTCATGCGTCCCGAAAATATCGTGGATGACAATCTCAATATCTGGACATACTATGAAAAGATACTTCATAATCTCCTGCAGACCTTTTGGACTATCCTCCTGTCCAGGCGCAAGAGGAATATCTTTCCAGTCAGGCCTACAGATCTCATCCAGTATTTCCGGCTGTTTCATCTTAAATGCGCCGTAAAATTTTGTTATGGTCTCTATTTCTTTTTGAGTTAAGGCTTTCACCATTGACCCATTGGCTTCATTTTCCATTATGCAGTTGTTTAAATTATTTTCATCTGAGAGTATTATAGATCTGATTCTTTTACCTACTTCAGATTTAAAGATTAGAACCTCCAGAGATCTCTATACGCTGTGCATTGATCCAGCCTGCCGCATCGCTGCATAAAAATGCTACTACACCCCCTATATCTTCAGGAATTCCCACTCTTCCGAGAGCCGTTTGCGATGCCAGATATTGATTCATCTCTGCGTTATCACGAACTGCGCCGCCCATAATATCTGTTTCGATTGCGCCAGGAGCTACAACATTGACCCTGATGTTTCTTTTTCCCAGTTCTTTTGCCTGATATTTTGTCAACACTTCCATTGCCCCCTTTAATGCTGCATAAGCCGCAAAACCCGGTGTGGCGAAACGTGTAAGACCGGAAGAAACATTGACGATACCACCAAAAGGATTGATTTGAGGCAACAGCTTTTGGGTGAGGAAAAGTGGCCCTTTAAGGTGTACATTTTCCATTTCCGTGAACTGATCTTCAGTAAGATCTTCAAATTCTGCATAATGGATAAATCCGGCGTTGTTGACTAGAAAATCAAATCTGTCTGTATTTAATTGAGACTGCAATTCTGATGTTAAAGTTTTTGTGAATTCATCGAAACTGGAAGAATCTGAAACATCAAGCTTTAATGCAATTCCTTTTTGTCCGAGTTCTTCAATTTGTTTTACAACTTCTTCGGCAGCTTCTTTTTGACTGTTGTACGTAAAAACGATATCCAAGCCTTTTTTAGCAAGACTTAGTACCATATTTTTTCCTAGGCCTCGGCTTCCTCCTGTAACGACTGCAATTTTGTTTTGAGATGACATACTTCTGTTTTTTAATTATTAATATGAAGCAAAGGTATGTCGACGATGGAACGAGGATTTAGCCATATCCTATCTGTTTGTAGCCATAAACAGAAATTGATGTGATTACACTTTAGTCCTAGGTATTTCATCAATAAAAAGTAAATGTAGTAACTTCGAATAAAAATCATGAAAGTGTACCTATGTCACAATAGTTCGTCAGTCAAAATTAAATGGAATCTTCCATTTCTTCCGCGAATTGGTGAAACTCTGTCTGTGTCAGGACTTATTTCGGAAAATCAAAATAATGAGCTTTGCAGGAATAGAGATTATTTTACCGTTACACATATCGCATGGTTTCCATCACGGCGGGAAAACCAGTCATTCGTTGAAATAATTTTGGAGTAGCATGTTATAAAAGCTTCGTGACAAAAGGTTTTACGATGTGTCTTATTCATCTGCTGGCCGGAAGTCCAACAAAGTGATGTATTGGATCTATTTCGAATTTGATCATCAAGATGAATTATGGGCTATTATTTCTTTGACAATCTTTTTTTCAATATTGATCCGTGGCCTAACTGCCACGCATGTCATGGAATATCTTAAAAAATAGAATAGCATCAATTACTAGGACTGCTGAAGAAAAAGGCCTTATATTGTCGGGGGCTAACGGCAATCTATTAAATTATTTTTTATTTGTGTTTTCCGTATTTGTTCCCTGTGCTGGATTTTTTGTAAGTTCCTCCTTTATGAAAACTGCCTTTTCCACTTTTATAAGTACCGCTACGTTAATACAAATTTTTTGTTAACGATAGTTTTTGTTTTTTTTATTTGCAATCATTAAGGCATTATCAAGTATATTTTTCAGATCTCCATAATTGTCAAGACGAGAAATTGTGAGTTCTAAAAATGGCATTTCCATCTTATAAATTTTATAATTCTTAATATGAATTTTCAGTCGTTCTGAGCTGTGTTTTCCTATATACCGATAAAATTCAAAACGCTCAATATGTCGGAAGTAAATAAATCCGAATTCCGCGGTCCATATTCCGTTTTTAGAAATTCTGAAAACTAATTTGCTTTTTTTAGTCCACCATAAATGAAAAAACAACCTATAATAATTAATGAAATTCCGTAAAGTGTATGTGTTTTTATCAGAATGTAAAGCGCAAATATGAGTACTAGAAATCCAAAAATGGCTAAGCCAAAAGGTTGCTTAGTCTCGTAATAGTCATGATAAAATTCTTCTTTGCCCACTCTCAATTTCTTAGAAATGTGATCTTCATAATTGCGTCTGAAAACGGTGTAATTATTATCTGTCATTATTTAAGTTGGCAGGATTGATTGTATTTGGCTAGATCTCAATTTTTAATTGTTCCAAAAGCTTTTTATTCATTTCAACAACAGATTTTCTGGTAGTTGCAGAATAATTAAGGTCTGCACCCGAAGAAATCAATAAGTCGAAAATTTGTCTTAAGTCATAAGATTATAGGCTATAACTGATCTTCGATCCGAAACCGAATAACACTATGTTTTCCTGGTAAAAATTATAGTTTTTATTAATTGATTTGTTCAGTACTTTACCTTTACTGATCCAATGCTCTGATATCCGAAAATTCAGTTTCAATATTAAAATTGCTGAACTCGTAACCTGGGGACATATCGTGCAAACCTGCATTTAGTAATCTACCGCTAAAAACGACTTCGCTATTTTCTTTAATGCGGCTCAGTTTTTCATACAATTTTCCATTTTTAGGAATAGCCTTCACCTGCATAAAGGAAAAATAATCCTGATAACCTTTGTCATAAAAATTCTCCACTCCCACTCTCATCACAACCGTATCGCTTGAGTAAGTATCCACTTCATCCAGGTCAAGTAAGGTCAACTTTCCTTTCCAATTTTGACAGAATCCTATGGAATCTACCATACTTTTATACCTGAGCTTGATTTCCTCAAGCTTTTTTGAATTACTGCTGTCTATTTTTGCCAGTGCATTAAATTTTTTGGTTTCATTTAAAAGTTTGGTCTGCAGTAAAGAATTATCCTTAACTGCTATTGGGTCATTTTTTATCTTTTTTTCGCATGAATTTAGAATAAGGGTAAAAAAAAGAACGAGGACTAAAATTATCTTACTTTTCATATTTGTTGTATTTGATTTACAAATGATTTTATACTCACCATTATTTATTCTCCTTTTCAGATAGTGAGAAACTGAAATAGTTCAAACTGGTTCTAGCGTATTTTTTAAAAAAAACCTTGCACAAATGCTCAATCTAAGCACTTCAGCTCCGCTTTTGGCAAACCCTTGTTACCAGCAGCGTTTTTTTCGTTTAGTTAAAATTATACGGATAGCCAATTTTATTTAAGTCGTCTTCAAGTTGTTCCCAGTCTTCAAGCTCTTCAACGATTGTCAAAACCATTTCTTTTGTCAGAGTTTTTCCATTATAAACTTCTGTCACCGTTTGCAATGGTATTCCATTTTCTATAAAACTTTCGTCAAAATATTCTGTCGCCCAATCAACATAAGTTTGCGGATCCCCGTCAAAAATATTCAACATTTCTTTTGAATTGTCTTCGTCATTTTCTATTTGTCCGGTTTGCCAATTTTTGTTTTCGGTTGTCCAGATACAAAAAGTTGTTCCAATAGTTTTTACAGGTTCGCCAAAAATAAACTCGTCAAAAATTGAAGGTAAATCTTTTGTTAGTTTATGCTTTTCTTGTTGTTGATATTCGTGAGCAAATCCATTTATTACACAACCGCCTTGTTTAAATAAAATCAGCATTTGGTCGCCAGAACCGTTTCGCATTTCGCTAAATTCTTCATCGTCTGCCCATTTATTGTTGTATGAATAATAACGATATTCCCATTCTTGTGAGAGAATTGCGTCTAAAACAGAAATTGCTTTGCAGATTGTCTGTAATTTTTGTCCGTCGGGTAAATTTAGTTCTTTGGTTGAAATCATTTTTCAGTTTATGTTCTTTGTTTCGTTCTGTGTTGCGATACGCTTATCGGTAGCATTTTGGGGCTTTGCGATGGTGGGGCAATCGAAGGACAAATCTTTAATTTTCCACAAAAGCTCAATCGAAGAAATACTGTTGAACTTTGGAGTTTCGCCTCACTATTGCAAAGCCTATGTTACCTGATGGCATATTTTTAGCTAAAAATTTGGTCAATTATATTTTCGTAGCTCTGATAAACAGTATTTCCCTTTGGACTAATGCTAGGCAAATCAAAGTCAGTAATTTTCGTTATCTTAAATAATTCAAACATTGGCAACAAATCATCTAAAGTTTCTTTAACAAATGGTCTTTTATGGTCAAATTTATAATATTCAATTCGATTACAAATAAATTCGATAGCACTGATTTTATAATTATTAGTTGTGTTAGTTGAATGAATTTCAGCACCTTCTTCTATGAGCAATTTCATAATTTTAAATGCTTCTTGATAATTTTTTGTCGGTTCACTCTTTACTGTCCATTGGTCTTTTTTTAATAATCCTAAAAATCCAGATTTATTTTGTGGACTATATTTAGGAATGTAAATTTCGTCTCTTGAATTGGCGATAACTGCTTCAACTGCAAAATGTAAAACTGGTTTTCTCCATTCTTCATCTTCAATTTCTGTTTCCATAAATTTTACATTAGCTCCACAATCAATTAATAGTTTAGCTATGTCATAGTTTCCAGTTTTAATTGCTGTTTGTAAAGGAATTTCTCCATCATCTCGTTTGGATATTCCTTTTGCGATACAATTTACTAATTCTGGACTTTTGTCGAGAATTTTAGACACTTCGCTAATTTCTTTTTTCCTAATTGCACTAAATAATTTTTTCATTGTTCAGTCTATGGATTATGCTTGGAAATGCTTGCGCATAACCTATTTATATACGCTACAATATAGCGCATATTGATCCTAAATTAGGTGGCTTTGCGTTACTTTGCTTTTTACAAATTTATAAAAACAGTCAGTATAAAACTGATGTTTGATGATTTTAATTGGATCATCGTACTTTTTTGTGAAGTTGAATGATAGGGTCAAAAATTTCTTCCAGGCTTTTCTCTCTGCTTTTTAAATTATTTGGATAGTAGGTTTACCGTCTGGATCATATTTTATGGATCTGAGGAAAAATATTCACTAATCTTATCAAAAACTTTTGTTCGACAATACTAATTCCCGTTACATATTCAATTTACATTCTAACTCAGACCATAATCAAATGGACATACGTCATCATTGTAGATGTTTATCATTGTTTGAAATGAAGTACTGAATTCAACTATTATTCTCTGACAGTTATAGCTCTTGAACCAATTTCTTTACTTTTAAAACCTCCGCAACATTCTTTTTATTGACTTTTCATAAACAAATCTTATTTCAACGACAATGATTCCATATGAGGCTACCTGATTTTCTATAGCAAATATATTCCGTGGTCACTGCGGAAAAAAATCTTTTTGGGTATCCGGGATCGGAGATACCAGAACCTCCGCAAAAAGATTTCAGGCTTTCATCAATGTTCTTTCTTATTGTTTTTAAGGAATTGATTGCAGTTTTCCTTGTGCCTGCCTGAATGGTTACCTGCATAGAAAAAGTCAGAAACCTCACAAGATGCAAATGCAGTTCATTGAAATTTTGATACTTATTAATTCTCTTGGTATAAATCATCTCATGAGATGTTGGTATAAATCAATTGATCAGATTCTTTTATAAATCGATTAATGAGATTCTTATATAAACCATTTCGTCAGATGTTTTATAAATCAATTTATCAGATGATATGACCAAGTAAAAGATAAGAAAAGTCAAAGTTTCCTTCAATCTGCAATTTACAGAATCTACAGGTTTTTTTAAATGTAAGTGCGGGAAAAACAGGTCTCCGCCGTACTCGGAGCAGGAAATATGAAATTCAATATTGTGAACGAAATTAAATTGAGCTACTCAAGAAAGGGAAATTGTGAAAGGTCTATATCATCGTCATTAGATGCAGTGGATGTTTTCAGGGAACATTTTGATGCGGAGCAAATGGACTACAGGGAATCTTTCTTTGCGCTGTACCTGAATCAGGGAAACAAGGTATTGGGAATTAAGAAAATATCGGAATGCGGAATTTCTTCGACGTTGGTCGATGTGAGAATTATTATGCAGGCGGCACTTCTTTGCAATGCTTCAGGGATCATTGTTTCACACAATCATCCTTCGGGAAATTTAAAACCTTCTGGTTGTGATATTAAGATGACCGCACAGATCAAAGAGGCTGCGAAAATCCTGAGTATGTCGTTGCTGGATCATGTGATATTGACTTCGGATTCTCATTATTCGTTTGCGGATGATGGGATGATATGAGTAGTAAAATAATAAGCAATTAAAAAATGATAGGATCAAATAATATCTAAAATCAAGATCATGAACAAAATAGGAAATCACACGGCAGTTTCAGAGGTGAGTACTTTATTGGTACTTCGTCACAGTAACAATTCTATCGGAATTGTACAGGGTATTGAACACAACGGAAATCTGATAGATTTTCAGCCTGACCGAAGTAAGGTTGATACGGTCTTGCGGATCGATTCGGAGGAGGATTCTTTTACGGACTTCTATTCGGATTTTTATCATCAGCTGAAAGATCCCTCCAACTATTCATTTTTTAAAGTGAGGGAATTCGAGGCGCACGATACAGCTATAGATTTACAAGAGTACATTGATTGTTTATCGGAGGTTGAGAGACAAGATCTGAAAGCGGTTGAAGTTTCTATTGAAGCGGTCACTGCTATCAGAAATAAGAAAACCATTGAAAAGGAGCCTTCTGTTTTGAAGGAGGATTTTAATAATGCGTCATCTACGATCACTAATAGGTCTCAATACCGCTATCAGATCAAGGATGTTCCGTGGGACACGATGGCTGAATTAAGTCTTGAGAGGGAAAAATTGGAGAAGACAGGAGCGTTGGATGCTCTGTTGAAAGGCTATAAAACACCGATGCTGATTCCTGTACTTTTTAATGATGGGGAAGTGGTAAGTCAGATTGATGCACGGTTGCAGTTGCGGATCGATGATGATGGAGAATTGATTGTGAAGGTGCATCGGGTTTGTAAGAAAGTGGATTTCAGAAAGAAGTTTAAGGGGCACAAATTTACAAAAGAAGATAGGGTCAATCTTTTAAATTCCGGGAATATGGGTAGAGTGGTGGATCTTGTTGATACGGTGACGGGCGAGATAATTCCTTCATTGATGAGTTTGGACAGGCTGACTAATGAATTGATTTCTTTGAGGATGGAATTTGTGAGGATTCCTGATGTGCTTTGCGGTGTGAGATTGGATTTGGAACAGAAGCTGGTGCTTCGTGAGGGGAAACCTTTATTTATTGAAAATATGGTATCGAAGAAAGGAAAGCTTTTTTCTGCAACGGTGCAGTTCAATGCGGATAGGCAATGGGTGGAGTTTATGTTTGAGAATAGGTTTAGAATTTATGGTTTTAGCGAAGTGAATCATTCTGAAAGGGAAGTTCCTTCACATTTCAGAAGAATAAAGCTTCGCAGATGGCAGATTGAGAAGTTGAAGGCTGGGGAGACGGCTTATATAAAAGGATTGGAGAGCAGAAAAGGGAAGATTTATCAGGGTTATATTAGTTTTGATAAGACGATAGGGAGAATTGTGTTTTCTTTTAAGAATCCGAAGAAGAAATAGGAGAGTCGTGAAAATGTTTTAAGGAGTTCTATAGGAAAACGAGTAAATAACTTTGAATATAAATTTTAGCAATCTGCAAGGTTTATTGACTTTGCAGGTTGCTTTGTTTGGGTTTAAAAAAATAATGGCTGAAGAAGTCGGGCGGCAAAAATGCAATTCCTCCCTGTGGTCGGAAATGCATTTTTGCGGAATTTGGAGCAACCCCATTTCAAAAACATTGCCAGACTAGGCTCTTCTATGTTTTTGAAAAAAGGTTGCAGAGATTTAGACTTTTTTAGTAAAAACTTTAATTAATCATGTCGCCAAATAAGAAATTAACAGAAACTCCTACAATATGGTCTGAAGATGTAAATGTATTGATCTCTTTCCATTGCAACTCAAAGTTTACCTTAGGCTTACCATCTTTATCTTTTAAACTTACAGGTATTCCCAATTTCCAGTTTGTTTTGTTATATTTTCCAGCGTTAAATTCAATTGCTGGGCTAAATCCCACAGTATTATTAAAAGTAAAAAAAGCAGGTTCAATTGTAAGCGTAGTTGTCATAAATTTTTCAAAATTTGTTAAATAGCCATCATCTGTATTTGTGATAATGTTGGTGTTATTTGCACCTATAGTAACTGTTTGAAATGGTGTAGAAGTCATGGCATCAACTACAATATTATTGTTGTTTTTGATAGCCCCTTTTGCTTTTAAAAATATAGATTCGCCTGATGAATATAACCACGTGACATTGTACGTTAACGATCCACTTATCGCAAAGAAATTTTTATCGATTAGTGGATTTGATATTAGATCAGAAGTTGTTTTGTATTTGTTTTCACCAAAAGGAACGTATATATCTGCTGACAGCCAATGATTCCATAAATAACGATAGAGTTTGTTATCTTCTGTATATTTTATCTCTTCTTTTGCCATCGCAATGTATATTTCATCACTTTTTTTATCCAGAACAGCCTGCGGTAATTCAGCTTCTTGATTATTTTTTCTTAATTCTAGTTGTCTAGCCGCAATATCCTTTTCTTCGGTCTTTAATTTTATGTATTTAATTTCATAATCACTATACAAATGTTTTCTATAAGCCATGATTGCATCCGTTCTTTCAATAGATTTGTTAATCTTATTTTTATCTGTATAATTGATAATACCTCTACCTATCAATGTAACTTTGAAAAAACCTCCAATATTACTACCTTGGAAATCTCCATTTTTGTAAAAAGTTGAAAACTTATCCTTAGCTTTCATTTTCAAACCAGTACTTAATACCCACTTCAGTCTCTTTAATTCATCATCTCTGTCATCAAAGTTACCACCAACAGATATTGAATTTTCTCCAGCATCAAGTGATGCAAAGAATTTTTGTAGACTTAAGTCATTTGTGCCTCCAAAAGTAGTTCCTACTTTGTCTGCAAAAAGAATGTTAAGCATTTTATCGTTAAAATCTCTTGTTTTGCCATCTTGCGATATCATATCATTTTTATACCTGTCAATTGGTGATTTTACAGATATGCTATCTTGCGATTTTATTTGGGCAATTATTAAAGTATTAAAAGTGATTAGTAAGGGTAATACAATTTTTTTCATGATATATTATTAGTTTTCAATAAAATTATGCAAATTTTTGCTAATACAAATACCACAAAAGGGTGATTTTTAGGAAGTTTTAAATTATTTATATTATTTGCGATTTACTATAACTATAGAATATTATTTTTGATATATTTGATAAATCATGTTGTCTTACAATAATAACATGAAAAAACTAATAACCCAAAAATCAATGAATTATCTTGTGATTAGCTCCTTTAGTGAAGCTAAGAAAAAGCGTAAGGTCCATATTGAAGAGGAGCTTCAATATGTTAATACAATTACAAACCATTTGAAAGCTGCAAATCCTGTCAAATGGTATAACAATCTCTATCATATTTTAAAAAGATCAGTATTCCTAATTTTTGCTGTGTCGTGTTTTATTATATTGATTAGCAGTTTTACACATCAGAATTCTTATAAAAATTTTTTCAACGATCACTTTGAAGGGATTATTTCTGCTGGGCTTAATGAGACTTTTGGTATGCATAAATCGATAATCGTCTCAGAAACAAGTGCAGTACAAACAAGAAAGATGGAAGAAGTTATTACTAAACCAGTGAGAGCTGATATTCAAAATAACATAAGCAATAATGCTTATACTTACTTCTTAAATGCTGGAAGAGTTATATTTCTATTAGCAACTTTTTTAGCTTGGTATATTGCAAGACCTACAAAAAAACTTCATTTAAAAAACAAATTGATTTCTAGTTATTACGATTCTAATCTTACAACTATGAATATTTATAAAGAATTAATTGAGGAACAGAATTTTGAAATTGAGTTTCTGACGAAGGCATCTGCAGATTTACATAATCGATAAGTAAATATAAAAATGAATGAAAATTTTGATGCTGTTGAATTGCAAATCATCGATGAGTTTGAACGATTTCTTTCAGATGTTGAGAAGCATGGTTTTTCGGGAGACTCAACATGGACTTTCCAACTAAAAAGACGTATTGCAAAATTAGGCGAGAGATTAGGATACAAAGTTTCTGTAGGAGGATTGGGAGAAGATTTTGCAGGAGAATGGATGTATGATGTCGTTTGGTTTGTTGAAGATGAAGAAGGATGTTTAATTAAGGTTCCACTTATTGTAGAAAGCGAATGGGATAAAAAATACTCAGGAATCAAATATGATTTTGAAAAACTGTTGATCGGAAATGCCGAAAGAAGATTGATGATATGTCAGGCAAAAGAAAATGAAATTGAAAACTTATTTATAAAACTTGAAAATGCAATTGTTAAATTTCAGGAAAATAAAAATGACCGGTTTTTAATTGTTATACTGAATTGTAGTACTGACGATGAATTTCATTATAGAACGTTTACCAAAAGATAAGATTTTAAATGAGTAAATTTTTGAATGTGTTTCGTTATTACACAAGTAAAGATAGAGAATACCAATTAGAGAATGATTTGTCAAAGGCTTTAGCAATAACGCTGATGGAAAATTCAATGTTTTTGTATGAATCTTTAAAAGAAATTTTAGATGCAGATGATTTTGAAAAACTTTTAAATCAAGATTTATCAAATACCAGTTTAGATATAAGTATTCAGAGAAATACAAAAGATCTTAAAAATTTTGATAAGATTTATGCTGTAAGTGTTTCAGAAGACACTCTAAATACAATTGATTTTTATAATTTAAATATTGGAGTGATTAATAAAGAAATTACGGATATTGTTATTCAAATTAATGCATTAGAAAAAACTACTAACCAAAGAATAGCAATCATTTTTGAAGTTAAAAGAAAAAATCAAAGTGTTCTGCAACAACTATTCGATCAAGCAATATCTATGGTTAGCAATGATAATGTTGATTTTAATTTCCAAAACTTTAGAGATGAAGATTTTTCTAAAATCATTATAGCTAAAGATTGGAATTGGAAAAAAATTATGTTAACAGCTTGGAGTGTTTATAACTTTCAGAAATTTACCGAATCTGATACTAAGATTCTCAATGATTTTATTGAGTTTGTACGTGCCCACAATGCTCTTTGGATGCCACAATTCTGCTTAAATAAAACTTCTGCCGACTCACATTCGAAAATCATGGAAAGAATCGAAGATTCTATTAATGCTTCTTTTGTACCTGATGAAGTATTACCTTACAAAGGCAGGCTAGGTGTTAAAATGAACGATGTAAAATGGTGTAATGAATTAATAATTTATAATGATTTGAAAAATAGCATTCCATCAATAAAATTTGCTATATATCCTGGAAATACAAAATCTCAGGGAAACTTTATTTTTCATAAAAAAAATATTCCGGAATTAAAACAGCTGCTAATTATCAGAGGAGCAACATATATTGTTTCACATCAATTTCACATTAAATTTTCCGCTTTCAATTCTTATTTTTCAAGTATTGACTTTATACAAAGTGATCTGTTAAAAGAGAGCGAGATATACACAAAAGTTAATTTCAATAAATTTTCTGGGAGAAAAGGTCGAAATAATAATAACTGGCAGGACATTGCAGACTTTTTTGATATGTATTTCACACCTGATTTTGATTGGAGAAGTAAATGCAATTGGCAAGAGAAGATGATAAATTCTAAGCGCACTAGGTTTGATATTTCATTTGGTTATTCATGTATGATCACCATTCCTTACTCAACTTTAAAAATTATTGACGTTGATACTAATAATTTGTTAGATCTAGGAGGGTTTGTAAAAGATGTAAGGCAAGAATTTTATCAAATTTTCAATTAGTTACTCAGCGACAATTTAAGGTTAAGAAATACAGCAAATAATTAAATCAATGGAAGAAAAATCAATCGAAAAAAGAATAGCACGATTAACATGGAATGACAACGGATGGATAAAACCATCTGGACGAAAAGGTAAAAGTACTAACAAAGATTCTCATGAGGGTAAATACGGATACGGACATGAGGAATGGCTCTTAGATACCGGTAAGATCATTGATGGATATCATTATGGTTTTCTTGAGCCCATTAGAAAGCATCAGAAGGCATATACAGGGAAAACGTATGATGTATGGATATATTCATTAAACGGTTTCAATAAGAAAAGGTATTTCATTGGTGAAATTAATCATGTGGAAGTTATCAATGCAGAATATGCAGAAACAATAAAAGAAATATATATTGAAAAAGGGTGGTTCGATGAAATGAAATTGCAGATTATTAATTGTGGTGCTAATAATGATGGCTTTTCAGATTGGAAAGGTGTTGATCTTTTTAATGTTCGATTTAGAATTTCAGATATCAATATTAAAGGTGATTATGAAGAATTGCCAAAAGAAAATAAACTCTATAAATTTTCAAGATATACTTTTACTCACTTTGATGAAACTCTTGTAACGGAGACATCTCACAGAGATTTCGCATTTACACCAAGAACAACAACTTTGGAAACATTCTCAGATTTTACACTTGAAAAAAAATCGTACGAACGTGAACCAAAATCAATTGAAGTAGCATATCTCCATAAAGCAATTTCAAAAAGATTATTAGATGTTTTAACTGAAGAATATGGCTTTCAGAACGTAAGTGATGAATTATTAGCTGGGTATGGAAATAACAAAATAGATATGGTAGTGAAAGATGGAAAAGACTTTGTATTTTATGAAATCAAAACTTACAATTCTTCAAGGACCTCTATTAGAGAAGCTATTGGTCAACTCCTAGAATATTCGTGTTGGATTAGCAGTTCATATGCGTACAAGTTGGTTATTGTCTCTCAAAAATTAGCTGATTTTGAAGATGCTAAAATGTACATCATGTACTTACGTAAAAAATTCAATCTGCCAGTTTTTTTTAAAGTGTATGATGTGGAATTAGATATTTTTTCCGAAGAAATGTAATCGTATAATTTTAAACTTAAAGAATTGTATACCTTTTTAAGACTTCACTGTTTTATTACTATTTTATCTAATTTTAGTCTTCAAGTCAAATATTTCTTCCTAAAATAAAGATTTTAGAGAATCAAATTTAGCATCCTTTTCATACTTTTAGATTCCGTGTGGGCTTTTAATCTTCTTTTTTCAATATCGGAAAATCTACTAACGATGAATAATCTAATAAGAATATTGTGGAATTTAAATTTTTATAAAAAATCCGTAGAAACCTATCAAATTCCTTGCACAATCTCAAGTCAACAATTTTCTCAAATACGAGCAAAACTTTTACAACAACACAATAAATTATTTGCAAAAAACTCTATTTTTGATTTTGCTTAAAGAGTCACTGATTATAAAAACGGGGATTATGATAACAATTGTAGAAATAAATCATTGATATACCACTTTGTCAAACAGTTAGAATCATGATGAATTTAACAAGTGATAAGTTATTTGAGAATATTTATATTGTAGTAATGCTGGAATATATTTCCTAAATTTGTGCTCTTTTTGTTATTTTATGTAATGGGAAAGATTAGTAATTATTCTTGGATTTAAAGATAGTAAAAATCAATATATTAGGATTGAAAGCTATTTTATACAAATATTCGCAAGAAGAATTAAGTGAAGTAATTTGTTGAAAGTAGTTAGGTAGATAAAGAAAAAGGAATGAAGTACTCTATAATGTTTTCAAGTGCTGGTGTTGGAGAAACATATTTAAAAGAAATTGGGTTTGACTGTGTTGTTGCTAATGAATTGGAACCAAAAAGAGCTGACTTTCATAAGCATCTTCACCCTAATTCACATATGGTTTACGGGGATATATGTCTCGAAAGTAATTTTAATGACTTTATAGAAAAATCAATCGAAAACGAAGTAGATTTATTAATAGCTACTCCTCCTTGCCAAGGATTCAGTCTGAGTGGTAAAAATAAGAACCATGAACAAATGAAAGAAGATGCAAGGAATTTTCTAATTTTTAAGGTTTTTGATGCAATTGATAAAATTAAGCCTAAATATGTACTAATCGAAAATGTACCAAGATTTTTGAAAATGCAGTATCCCTACAAAGGTGATTTATACAATATTGTTGATTTGCTTAAAGAAAAATATGGTCAGGAATATAATATCGACTTTGATATTCTTAATGCAATGGAATATGGTGTTCCACAAAGCAGAAAACGAACATTTATTAAAATATATAAGAAAGATTTGAAATGGGATTGGCCAGCGAAATCAGAAAAAATAATTACCGTTCAAGAGGCTATCGGTCATTTACCATCAATTGAATCAGGTGAAATTTCAAAATTTAAATGGCATTTTGGTCGAAAACATACTGCTGAACACATTTTGTGGATGAAGCACGCAAGAACGGGGCAAAGTGCTTTTAAAAACGAAATACATTTTCCTAAAAATAAAATTGGAAAAAGAATAAATGGTTATCATGATGCTTATGCAAGGATGCATTGGGATAAGCCAGCACCTACCATTACAATTAGAAGTGATGCAATTTCATCAAACTCAAAAGTGCATCCAGGTAGATTAAGAAATGATAATACTTATTCAGACGCTAGAGTACTTTCGATTTTAGAATTAATGATTTTGTCTTCTTTACCTGAAGATTGGAATATACCAGAATGGGCTACGGAGGTATTAGTAAGACAAGTCATTGGTGAGTCTGTTCCTCCATTGCTTATACGTAAAATATTAGAAAAAATTTAATGAAAGCAATATCTCTTTTTTCAAGTGCAGGAGTTGGTGAAACTTATTTAAAAGATATAGGTATAGATGTAATAGCAGGTGCTGAGTTGATTGAAAAACGAGCGCAACTATATAAACATCTATATCCTGATAGTGAAATGATTATCGGTGATATTAGTAAGGAAGAAACGAAGAAACGGATTTCTAAATTTATAACCAATGATGTTAAGCTATTAATTGCAACCCCTCCTTGCCAAGGCGTTAGTAGTGTTGGGAAAAATAAAATTCAAGAACAGTTTTTGAATGATGAAAGAAATTTCTTAATATTTGATGTATTCCATTTTATAGACAATTTCGACTTTGATATTGTTTTGATAGAAAACGTTTCAAATTTTCTAAAAATGTATTTTCCATTTGATGGGGAATTGTTGAAAATTAGTGATTTGATTAAAAAAAAATATAATGGAAAATACACGATTGATATTATTGACATAAATGCTCAAGATTACGGAGTGCCGCAAAGCAGACCAAGATGCTTTATTAAAATGTATAAGAACAACTATTTGTGGCCATCCCCAAAAATTGAGAAACAGATTACACTAATTGACTCTATAGGGCATCTACCATCATTAGAAGCTGGTGAAACTTCTACAATTAAATGGCATTTTGCAAAACCACATGCCGAAAGAGATATTCTAGCAATGAAGCACACCCCGACAGGTAAAAGTGCAATGCTTAACGAGATTTTTTATCCCACAAAAATTAATGGCGAAAAAGTAAAAGGCTTTCATAATACTTATAAAAGATTATCCTGGGATAGCCCATGTCATGCTAGAACAACAAAATCTGGAGAAATAAGTTCACACAACAACGTACACCCAGGTAGGTTAAAATCCGATGGTACATACTCAGATGCTAGAGTGCTGACAATTCTAGAAACATTAATAGTTTCTTCTTTACCTCTTAATTGGAATATTCCAGAATGGGCAAATGACAGGTTTATTCGTCATGTAATTGGAGAATCTGTGCCACCATTATTAATGAAAAATGTATTGCAAACCTTAAAAACTAAAGACCATGATCATTAAAAGGGACTTCATTTTTAATATAGATGCATTAGTTAGTTATTATGAAAACCTACAAGATTTTGTAGGAAGAAAGATAAGCCAAACTGAAATTGCACTTTTGTTGCAAAAAAAGCATCCAGGACTTGATTTTTACAATGCGCTAGACAGAAAATTTGCCACATTAAAATTTTACGGGTTTGTTTTCTTTAATGAGAATGGGGAGTTAATGTTTAATGAGTATTTTGAAGAATATGTAAACAGCCTTCAGGCTGGCACAATTGACTCAAATTGTTTTCTAAATATTCTTCTTTCAAGTAAGTTTGAATATTATTTGAATTCGAAAAGTAATTTTTTTAAGTTGTTAATTTCACTTTTGCAGAATAATTCAATATTATACCTTGATCATATTGATATCATTACATATTTGCAACATTATGAATTGATAAATGATAGTGACGAACTTATAAGACTTATAAAAACTAATCGATTTATTAAATTTGAAGATAAAGTTGAAATACTAGAGAATTTTTATAAAGACCATAATCTTGGTAATATTGCTGTTCCAGTACATGACGCGAAGTATTTATTTACGTTTTTAGAAAATAATGGATTTTATACAGTCCGTAATTCATTGCAATCAAAAAAATATTTTCAAGGTGATACTATTCGAAGGTTGGAGGATAGACGTCTGTACCTTTCAGAAGATCTTTTGAAATATATCAATGGTTTCAGTTATGAATCAATTATTGATGAGATTGAATACAATTCGGAAATTGAGAACGAGATGTATATTGACCCAGATAAAGATGTAGCTAAACTAATTGATAAATCAGATGAAACGCAATTGGCTATTGTAAGACGATATAAAGCAGATGTTAAATTGAGAAACAATGCCCTTGAGAAAAGTCGTTATTTATGTGAGATGGCTAATCTCAAAGGAGTTGAGCATAAAACCTTTCACTCAAGAATTTATGATGGTGATTATGCTGAGGTACACCATTTAATACCAATGCATGCGCAAGAAGATGATTTGTTTGTAAGAGAAGATAAGCTTGTTAGTTTGGATCAAATCTCTAACTTGGTAGTATTATGTCCAACGTGTCATTCTAAGCTACACTATGGGAAAAATGAGGATGTTATGCTTGAGCTAGAAATCTTATTTAAATGTAGGGAGAAAGCATTGCACGAAAATCAATTAATAGTCAATAAAGAAAATTTACTTAGGTTTTATAATATTAGATAATTTTATCACCTTAGAAAGAATAATTAACTCATTTTCTCTTTACTAAAATTTTCTGCCAATTAACTTGGATATTACTAGGGTAAAACATATTTTTTTGTCAAGCAGAAAATAGAAGTATGCTTATCAATGAACAAAATAAGCACTACAATTTTTTTATTCATCAATTTAAAATTTATTTTTCATGATTGATAATTCGAATATAATAAACTGCTAGATTGACAAACTGTAAAGTCAAGCGACTTCGGAGAGCAAGGAGAAACTTTGAAGTAATTGAACGAGGAAAAGATTCAACAGTATTCAATTATGAAAAGAAAATTATCGATTATATTGTTTCAAATTATTCAAAGTAATCTTTACTATTATACTTTAAAATTAATTTTATTTAATAAAATAATGCACGAAAAGACTAATTCTTAGACTAAACTAAAAGCAAATCTATAAACATCATGGCCTTCACTCCAACACTTGAACAAGAAAAAATATTTACTTTCTTTAGTGACAAACACGAGAATGGTATTATCGATGCAGTTGCGGGCTCTGGTAAAACATCTACTCTTATTGAAGGTATAAAATATTTACCGAAGGATAAGAAAATTTTATTCTGTGCCTTTAACAAAAAGATTCAGACCGAAATAAGCCAAAAGGTTCAGAAATTTTCAAGACCAGTAATTGTAAAAACTACATATGCATTAGGCTTGAATATTTTAGTAATGAATGATAAAAAATTTGCTCGGTCAAAAGTTGAGGAAGATAAATATTACAAAGTACTTTCTAGATATTTATCGAAGGAAAGTCTAAATGACACAAAACAAAATCAAATTCAGGAAGCTTTTATAAAATTAAAAGAGACATTTAATAAGAAGAAAAAAACTAAGATTGAAGATGAACTTTCCAATCCTGAAGATTTTTCAACTTACCAAAAAGATGACGTTGAAGAACTTTCATTTTACGAAATAGCCGACAATAATTTTAAGAAGTTATTATCGCTTTCTCGACTCACTCTAAGTTACAATCGAGGAAAAGAGGGTGTAGCTAAAGTAGCCAATTTTTATGGTTTAGATATTGATATTAACAGTGATATAGAATTAGAATGTTACAGTAAAATTATATCATTAGTAATTAAAAAAGGTATTGATTTAGCGAAAGAAAATCAAGTCATAGATTACGCGGATATGATATTTTTACCAGATGTTTTTAATTATACCTCATTTAACAAATATGATATAATATTTGTTGATGAATGCCAAGATCTGTCTAATGCTCAATTAAAGGTGGTAATGAAATATCATAAAAATGGTGGAGGTAGAGTATTCGCTGTTGGAGATCCATTTCAATCGATTTATGGTTTTGCTGGCGCTTCTCCTGAATCGTTCAACAACATAAAGAAATTGATAAAGCCAAACGTATTTAATCTCACAAATTGCTTCAGATGCAGTCAAAATATAGTTTCACTAGCAAAAGAAATACGAGAAGATATTTCAACAACAAATACAACAGAAGGCTGTGTTCATAGAATTGAATATAATACTGTATTAGAAATTGTTAAGAACAAAGATTTCATTCTGTCAAGATTCAATAAAGATATTGTTTTAACATTTTTTAAATTAATCAGTACTGGTAAAAGTTGTAAAATACTTGGTAAAGAAGAAATTTTACAAGAGATTATAGATTTCATACCAGCAAAATTCCACAAAAGAAAGGACTTTTATGACGAACTAATTGGAAACGTTGAATTAATTTTTAGTTCTTACAAAAAGAAATTTTCTGACAATGAAACAAAGATTACCATATTTGAGGGAATTAGAGATGTGATAATCTTTTCCTATCATCATGTCAAAGATGCGATAACTTTCACTGACTTGATTGACACACTTCGTAAATTATTTTCTAATGAGAACGAAGATAGTATTATCTTATCATCGATACATAAATCCAAAGGTTTAGAAGCGAAAAATGTTTTTATATTAAATTATGATTCTTTACCATTCATTCCTACAAAAGGAAAAGCTCAAGATTGGCAGATATACCAAGAAAAATGTTTAAAGTACGTAGCAATTACAAGGGCAGAGGTAAATTTATTTCAGGTATTACCTATTTCAAAAAATGAAGCAGATATCAATCAAATAATTAACAAAGTGCAAGCACAAAATACTGTCGAGAATGCTGTTGATTTATCGGAAATTGATGATTTACCACTTTAAAACATATAAAAAATGAAATTTTAATTCGGTTGCTTTTAGATAAACCACTTAATTATAGAAGAGACATGATTTATAATATTTCCCTGTGGAACTTCGTCTCCTATAATTGTAAATTATTTAATAAACCTATCTGGCTTTTGTCATTACCATATTAGCTGAAATACTAATTTTCGTATTCATTTTGAATGGTTTCTAATATATTTTCTAAATTTTCAGTAATTTCTTTTCCAGTAAATCTTAAGACTTTAATGTCAAATTTGTTTAAAGCTTCATTAATTTTTTTATCTTTTTTTAAATCATGAAATTCTTTTCCATCACAAAAAATTGCTAACTTTTTATCTGGAAAATAAAAATCAGCCTGAGTTATAAGTTGTTCTTGTCCCAGCCAAATTCCACTGTTTTGCATTTCGAAATAATTTGCAATAATATCTCCTGACTTAAAAATATTTGTCTGCATTATTGGAGTCAATTTTTTCAAGTACATTCCTTGTAATAGAAATAATTCAATAGGAGAATCGCATCCAAAAATTCTACGAGGTTCAGTATTTGAAAAATTTTTAAAAAATAAATTCGTCTTATATTTTCTATATTTTGCATTAATCTCTCTAGATGACATACTATTTTCTAAGACTTTTGTTTCTTTCTTATCAAAAATAGGAGATAAAAAATACATTCCCCAACTAAAACCAACTGTATCTGTGTACTCATTACAATCTAAATTTGAAAAAATTTGATAATCCATTCCCATTCCTTGTTTCCACGATTGAAATGGATTAAATTCTGTAAAAACTAAATTCGCTTCTTGGCATAATTGTTCAACATCCATTTGCTGGAGTAATTCTATATTCCAAGTATCTATTTTACCTTTATTTGTCATAGGTAATAGTGAGATATTGTATGGTAAACCTTTCAATGAATCATCTTCATTGTCTTCTAGAGCAAAAAAATTAAAAACAATTGAAACTGCTTGAAACTCTCTTACTCCTATACTTTTATAATATTCATATTCTATTTCAGACGGATTTACAGTTAAAATTGGCGGATGCCCTGAGTCAGTTATAAATTTTAATCTGGAATTTGTAATCGGCAATATTCCATTTAAGGAGTGAAAGTCTAGATTTAATATTGGTGGAATATTTCTAAAATCAATTTCTAAATCTTTCTGTTTGGGAAAATTTTTGTAGTATTTTAAATTATCTTCTAATAATTTAGGTCTGTTCAGAATCATAAGTGCATTTGAATTATAAGTTAGCTAGCGGTTCGCGTATTGCCGTAGTTGGAGTTTGTTAGCAAAAAAAATAATTGAAGAATGGAAGTTTAATATTGATCAGATATTCCAACTGTTTAACCATGTTAATTTAGTAATTTAACTTAGGCTTATAATCTTATAGCAATTACATAGCTACCTTTTTTAAGGTAGAGCTATACTTTCCGAATTCAATATTTTCAAAATCTCTTGACGCTTTCTCATGTACATCTACATCTTTTGTATGTAAAATTTGGGACATATATTGAAGTTTTCTTCTAACATTTTCGATAAGCTCAGACCATTTCAATACCCAGATCTCAACATTTTTATTTTCATTTCTAAAATAGAAGTACGGATTGTCTTCTTTTTGACGACTTCCACCCAGTCGATATTCTGCATCTGAATTTATTCCGGAACTAATCAATAGAATTTTAAAACTAACGTTTTTACTAATTGAGTTAAGTTTATCAATTTCTGTAGCGTACTTCATTACTTGCTCTAATTCTTTTGGACTTATTTTTACTCGTGGCGCCTTCAATTCCACAATTAATACTTCTCTTTTCTTGTGATCTATTATTCTTTCATTATATAAAAACAAATCTGTGATTGATGAAACGGATCGATCAACTTTTTCTACGTTATCATCCTTTTTAGATATTTTGTAAGTCATTGTATCATCTCGTAATTGAAGAAGGTTTTTTTCGAGATTTTTATCAGATAAGAGTTTTGTAGTGTCATTATATTCTTCACCAAATACCCACAGCATTTTCTCCAGAAATTTGTGCAACTCTTTTCTTTCTTTTACATTTTTGGAAATTTCACTGTAAACTAATTTTTCCAAAAACTCCAAATCTTCAATTTTTCTTGCAACTTTATCAGAAAATTCAATTACATTTTCCAAATCGGTTCGCTGCAATAATTCGGAGAATTTATTAATCGTTTTCGTGTTTAGATGAAGAATGTTCTTAAGTATATTATCTAATTCTCCATTGGATATTGTTCTATCAATAAGCGGATATATAATTTCCCTCAGCTTATTATCTTCATTTAATAAATGATATTTATCTTCTACTAAATATGCAAGTTTGTCAAAGACAACAATTTTAGATTGCGAGCTACTAGTTTTCTCTTTAAAGGGGTAGTATTCATCGCTTTTCAATTTTGCTGAAAAATTGTCAAATTCAGCATTAATTGATTTATAAAATGAAGAAATGTGATCTTTGATAAAAGGCCTGTAATTTTTCCAGTCTTCATCCATGTCGTCTAAATCTACATTTCTGTAGAGATCAGTAGGCAATGTATTCGATTCGATGTAGACATACCATCCACCTGTTTTTGGACTTAGCCAAGCTGCATCAAATTCAAAGCTGTTAGCAATTGTTTGAATACCTGCATTATTAGTAGTTAGAAAAACTTTTATCTTTTCAACTTTTTTAATTTTAATAAAATTAAAAACAATTTTATGTTCCACACCTTTAAGATCTACATAGGGGTGGATTTTTGTGACAGGATTTCCTACGATGAACTGAGATGGCTGAATTTGTACTCCGTTTATATGAAATATGATCTCTTTGTTAAAAATCTTTAAAGGATACTTTTCAAAGATAGCATCTGCAATATTATCTTTCAGAAATTTATCAATTATTTTCTTTTTTGATTCTTTATCAGTAATAATAGAATTGTAAAATTCAGAAATTATTACCTTATAATATGTTTTATGCTTTTGGTCAGATAATGTTTCTTCTTTTGAATCTATATCTATTTCAGACACATTTAAGTTTTTACCAAACATATCGAAATGTAAAGGAATTTGAACTTTACTGTAATTATTCTTACTAGTGGAAAAACCAACTGTTTCAATTAAAACACTCTTACCAAGCTGAAAGCTGGCAAATCTACCAATACCTTTTCCGCCAGCTTTGTTGGTTGTACCAATATCAAGTAGTTTTTTCTCAAGTTCATTTCGATGTACTCCAATTCCATCATCTTTAATAGTTATTTGACTTATGATGGTAGGATGAATTTCAGCATCGTCGGTATATTCTATATCTATCCATATGTTTTGTGATTTTGCCTGAATAGAGTTGTTGATTAATTCACAAAAAGCAGTAAATGTACTAATGTAGTTTGCAAATAGTTCATTTACTAATCTTGAATTTGTTGTTAATTTTCTTTTCATGCCTATATGGTTGAGTGTTTTAAGCTAATGTTTGGTAAAATATCTTAATAAAATATTGAAGAGCTAATTTAGCATATTAAGTTAGACTTATTATGATGCTAATTAAATAGTCAAGATAATTTATTTGAATCAACTATTTATTTTTTTATCAAAATTCATTTTCAAACTGTTTTAAAGTTTACTTTTTTAAGAATTTCTATATTTCCTTATTAATGCTTTAGAATTAACTTCTTCTTCGATTAATGTTATTATGTCCAAATCATGGTTTCACAAAAAATATAATTCCTTCATCTTTTCAATGGTTCAGTTGCTCACAAGGTAATCTAATAGAATATTAGCCGATGTTCTTTTTTACAAAATTTTCACCTTCATATCCTGTTATTTTGCTGTCAACTGCCATTATTTAACCTTATTTTGTTTTTCAATGTATAAATTCCAAAAAAGATCTATTTCTTCTTTGATGTCTGTAAGTCTCTCTATAGAATATTCGATTGATCTTGTAACCGAAATTTTGTTACCGTTCCAATCTGTCGCAGTTTCTCTTTTTGTAATCATTTGTGCAAGATTAAAACGATAATCTTTTAGGTTCTCAACAACTTTATTGATATCATTTGTTATCGTATTGGCATAATCCTGCATGAAGTTTTTTAAAGTTAGTGGGTTTTCAATAGACATTTCAAAATCAGGTAGGATCGTATTTAAAAACAATTCTATTTTATCAATTATTTCATAACCTGCCTTCATTTTTTTTCCTTCAAGTATTTCACGGATGTAACTATCTGAAATTCCCATTTTTTTACTGTAAATAACGGATTCTCTGTATCCAACAATTTTTGATAAAGCTTCCTTAACTCTTGCAGTTTTATTTATTCTGTCCTGTTGTATAGTCTCGTATATCCTGTTAATCTCATCTTCAGAAGGAGTGGAATGCATATATTCATCCCATTTTTCGACGGGAATTGATACTCTGTAAGCTAATAACTGTCTTGCATTAATTTGTTTTTTAATATCAGTCCATCTGGTTTTAATCTGTTTAGGAGTAAGAGGTTCTGGGTTCATAGTTTATTTTAGGTTTTTCTTATAAAAGTGTCGTAATTGTGGTATTAACTTGCTGTAACTTCATATTTTAAAAAATTGGCAAGCACTCCGGAAGGTGTTTTGGAGTTTTTGTTAAGAATCTTCGTATTCGCAAAGACAATGAAATTATCTTGTGCCCTTGAGACTGCCACATTTAGCATGTTGGGCTTATTATCCCGGTCGAAGAATAGTGTACCTTTATCTTCATCACCATATACCATCGAAAATAGAATAATAGGTCTTTCTGCACCCTGAAGCGCATGAACCGTGCCTATTTTAAAATCATCAACTTTAAAACCTGCATTTTTTAATGTGTTTTGTAAAAGATATTTTTGTCCTGTAAATGGAGTAATAATTCCGACAGCCTTCTCAATAGGTCCGTATTTTTTCTCAATAGAAATCTTATTTTTTGTTAACCATTCAACAATTTCTTTTGCTTCATTTTGGTTGAATCTACTTCCATTATTATTTTTCGTTGATTGCCCTTCGACATGTATACAATACATTGGATCAAAAAGAAGATCAGATTTAGCTTTTCCTCTTAACGGAACTAACTGACCATCGTAAGCTAAAACATTGCAGTAGTTAATAATTTCATCATAACATCTTCTGTGTTCAGTAAGCAGAACTCCCTTTTCATGAAGACCCATCTCTTTAAATCCAGAAGCATTTTGAGCCATTTTCATAATGCTTCCTGTAGATGAAAGAAACCCTTTTGGGTCAAATTCCTTTTCATAGATAGTATCATCATAATCTCTAATAATCTGGCAATTCTTAAGATTTCCAATATCGATTTTATTTGTGATATTCCAGACAGGTTCAATTTGCTTTATATCTCCTACAATAACAGCTTGCTTTGCTAAGGCAAAAGTTGCAATTCCTACCTCAGGTGAAACCTGTCCTGCTTCGTCAACAATAAGTAAATCTATAAAATCTAAAAGTGGGGGCGTATCATATAAGTTTTTACCATCTTCTGATTTTTTAAAGAATTTATAAAAACTAAAGAATTTGGGTGCCATGAAGAAAGTACTTACAAAACATGGGGTAAGCATAGCGTGTCTTTGCCATCTAATTATCATCGGATCTTTTCCTTTTCCAACGAAATTAGATTCATAAAGGCTGCTTTCCAATTCCATTAGATATCTGGCTTCCCAATAATGTAAAGCCAATTGAAATGCTTTATGTCGCAACGTTATATCCAATTCATCGTAGAAACAGTTTGCCGGAATTTTCTCAGTAATTTTAATTAACTCAAAATTCCAGTACTCTTCTTCTGAAGATGGTGGGTTACCATTTATTTGATTATCTTTTTTCCAAACTTTCCATCTTTCGATGATGTCAACTATTTTCTTAGCGAGGATTATTTTGGAGTCAATTTTATAAAGAATCTCGGCTTTTTTAAAAATAAAATCATTAGTAATTACAATCAAAGAATCTCTGAGAATGATTTTGACTTCGCTGGATCTGTTTTTTAAAGCTGATTTAAAACCAAAAAAACAAAATATTTTTCTGAAAAAAGGTTCTTCTTTAAAATAGGAAATTATTTGCTGCTCAATTAAATTTAAATTCTGAATGTCGGTTATCAATACTGACTCATTTAAAATACCTTCTTTATAATAGCGGTCTGACGATGAGGATAAATATTCCGATTTAAATTCTTTTTCAGATTTTAAATAATCTTTCCAAAGTGAACCTGCTTTTTTTAAGCTTTCCTCAATTACAATAATTTCGTGTCGAAGATTTTGTGCCGAGTTAGCGAGCGTCAAAATAGCTTTATTAAAATAGCTTTTACTTTTTTCCAAGAAATGTTCTTTGGCAAGGCTAAGGTATTCTTGATTTTCTATTTTCCTAAAAATACCATTCCCATCTAGTTTTTTATAGTTTGTTCCTTTTAGCTCTTCTTCACTTTTACGAGTTGATGGTAAATAAGTAGCATATCCATTAACATCCGGAAGCCATCTTCCCTGTAGTTTACCTTCTCTCGTATTAGAGCGGGAAAAACTATCAATTATATTCGTGACTGCTTGATTATTGGTAGAGCAAGCGAGTATGATGGGAGGATTTTTTCCTTCTATTGCACTTGCTACGACTTTGGTTGCCACAATACTTTGAAGTAAGGTTGTTTTTCCGGTTCCTGGTGGTCCATTTACTGCAAAAACCTTATCATTAGCGCTTAAAAGAGTATTTAGACTTTTTCTCTGAGATATCGATAGCGGGAAATCAAACCCCATCTGTCCTACATGGAGTTCGTTAAAATCAATATGGTCAGGAACTGAAACAGGCAGTTTCTTATTGTTGTTTTTTAAGGTAATCAACAACTCTAATAGCGGAGGAATCTTTTTGCTTTTAAGAATTTTTTCGTACAATTGAATGATACCATCAGCAGCATTCATTTCTTCTTTAGGAATTAGAATCAGACCATTATACACTGTCTCATATCCCTCTGAATAATATTCGTAGAGTTTCTGATGAATAGCTTTTTCAAATACATTGCGTACATACTCAACATATTCTGAATACTTTGTATAATCTTCTCTTCCCAAAGTTGCAGCATGATCAACATCTTCTACGTTGCTAAAAATAAATTCATTTTTTTCATCTGCTAACGGCTCCAGATATTTTCTTTGAAATAATGGAAAACTCTCTTCAGGAATAGATAGCTTACCATTCCTATCGAGAATTGCAGAAAACCAAAACGGGAATTTTGGTTTTTTGTCTTTAAGATGAACTAAATGTTCTGGAAGGGGCTTAAGTTTAAGCGGAGCTATAAATACAATAGTATGATCAATATTGATCCACTCTTCATTTTCTTTGCTTTTTATCCCTTTTTTTTCATTGATTCTTTTTTCCTCTAAGTCAATCAGAGTATTAACCTTATCGATTTCGATAATATATTGATTAGCAATGTTTAAATTTTCAATTTCGAAAAAAAATGATTTATCTATATCAATATCTGTGTATAAGGAATCCGATAGATTTTTTTTCCAGTAAGTCAGCCATTTATGATGTTCGTGATTCATGTCTATTTGGTGATTATTAGTTTAAAATGCGTTTAGATATTCTTCCAAATTTATGCATTATTTAAGGACAGAAAATTCTTTTTCAGAGATCTTACACTTAAAAATATTTCTTAAAAATAATTTCACTGAAATTCATGAGACTTTTTAATACTTTCCTGTATCTATGTTTTTAACTTTGACATTTGATTGTTTAAAAGTCACTACTGAAGAATAATTTAAAGCATAGTTCTTCGAATTCCTCCTATTAAATTTATATATTTTCAAAGGATGGCATATTTTTTTGTCCAATTAATTTTTGCTAAATAACAAACTAAATTAATTTATTACCATCTTTACTCCATCGATATTTGATAAATTGTGCAAACTCATCTTCATCAGCGTGTTCTAAGACAATCACTTGTGGTTTATATCCACATTCATTTTTAATAGTATTAATTTCATCAGAAATCACTTTGAATATATTCTTAACTTGAGTAATATTATCATCTATTTTTTTTTGTTCGTTTTCGACTTCTTCATCCAGCTCTTTATAAACCTTCGGAAAGTACACTTGGCTAGGTTGATCCAAAACTAATATTGATGGTATTTTTGAAGTCTCAGTTATGCTGTGTAGATACAAAAATCCTAAAAATGCAGATAAATGTATCGCTAACCAGTTTGAACCACTTCCCATCTCGGATAGTAATATATTTTCTTTATCTTTTATATTATACTTCAGGCTAAATTTTTCCAAGTCAAAAAGTATCTTCCCAGGTTTGAATTCTTCCTCAAAATCAAGTAGTTCACAGATAGCACTCATTTTTTCACTTAATATTAGTTGCGCCTTTTGTAATTCTTCTTTTAAATTGAAGCCTGCAAGTTTATTTTTGAGTTCTTCAATCTCAGATTCTAGTTCTGAATAATCACTTCTGCTATTTGATAATAGCTTATTTCTTTCAATAAGATTTTGAGCATTGGCTTCCGTTCTACCTTTTAATAGTAAGCCTTTTTCGTATTCATTCCTAGTATTAAATTCTTTTAAGATCTGTTGATTTAGACTGTCGGCCTTAATATTTAGTTCCTTCAATTCTTTCTTTAGATTATCTCGGTCTTTTCGCAGTGCAGCGTTTTGATTTGAAGTATCGTTTACATATGTGCCGATTTTTTCAAATTCAACCTCCAATATTTCATTAGATTCTTGTATGACCGCAATTTTCTCTTTTATCGCTTCTACTTCTTGATCACAAAGCGGGCAATGAATTTCACTAACATTTGTTTCTATTGACGCTAATGATTTTAATCGATTAATATTTTTAGAGTAATTTTTAGATATGTAATTATTAGATTCAATTGTAGACAATAAATTTTGGATTGTATCTAACTCTCTCTTTTTCTCAAATATTAAGTTGTCTATTTTTCTTAGTTCTTCATTAAGGTTTTGATCACCTAATGAATTAGCATTTGAGCTTGGTAAATCTGTGACAAGCTTTTTAAGATCAGGTAGAGTAATATCATTAGATAGCTCTTTACCTAAAAAAGTATAATAAAATGATATAACACCATATAGATCATCCCTTAATTGTCCATTACTAATTTTTAACTTCTCATCTAACTTTTTCTTTTGACTTAATTCTTTCTGCTTACTTTCTAAACTTCTCTGTAAATCAAAAAACTCAGCATTTCCCCATCCCATTAGGATAGGATAATCGTCAATAGTTTTTTTTCTCTTGTAAAAATCATCAAATCTATAAAAAATACTATGCTTGTTAGCAATAAGATTTTGATGCTGAAACAAAAAGGGCACAAAACTGCGCACTGTTACTTTTCCTCCAGACTTCCTTTTGTCTTCCTCTTCGTCAGTCCTTGTATCTAAAACAGAAATCCCTATGTGTTTTTCAAATTCTCTTTTGGCTTCATCTAAATCAATCATCTTCTTATCAACGAAATATTCTAAAGAAAAGTTGAGAAGAAAATCCGAACTAATTTCAACACTGAAAAACATTTGATTACTATTTTTTATTCTTCCAATAATCAAATGTTTGTCTTTAACTCTAAAAGTTATGCAATAAAGATCTGTCCAGTCTGTTATAATTCCTTTCGGTATAGTCGATCTGCTTGCGAATAAACAATAGTCGATAATTTCAATTACTGCACTTTTACCTGTTTTAGAATCACCAGAAATTATGTTCAATCCGTCATCGAACTTTAGTGTTCGTGATTCCCCATTATCTTTAAAAAGAAATATATGTGATATTGATGCTTGCATAGTTTTATAAATTGAAAAATATTTTCCTATAATCTTCTTTTGACAGAATTGATCCTAAATTAAATGCTGCTTTATAATCTTCTTTTAGTATAGGATTTTTCTCTTCTGAATAAATTATTTTTTGTTCCTCTTTTAGAATTACGTAATCTGAAATTTCAACATTATATATATTTGTTAGTGTAATCAAAGCTTCCTTTGTCTTCTTTCTATAATTAGCTAACAGGGTTTCGATGGCGATTAATTCCATTTTAATTTCGGAACTTAGAAATGTATTAAATGTACTCTTTGCTGTACTTCTAACCAGTTTATCCTTTATTCTATCATTATAGATCAGTGGGAGAACGTAGTATATAAGTTCCATTTTTAACTGATTTTTTTTTGAACCAGCCAATGCCATCAGCAGTAATTTTGATGTAAATAACGGATTAAAAAGAATCTTTTCAGTTCGAGCTATATTCATATATCACTTTCTTTATATAACCATTCAAAATCAGTAGTTTCATTAATATTTTGAATTCTACCATCACGGAAAAACTTCTGAGTTCCATTAAATCCTAAAATTTCATAATATGGATTAGTAATGCACTTAAAATAAACTTCTCGTGATTTTCGTATGTGAGAATTGTCTTTAAATGAGTCATTAGATAAATGGTATGAGGCTGCGCTTTTTTCAGTCTGTAAAATAGAATTTATTTCTTCCTCATAGATTATTATATTATCTTTTAACGTAGGATTTATTTTTAGAATCTGTTTGTAAGCCTCCTCTGATCTGACATAATCTTGAAACGCCTGATGTAAATCGTTTTTTCTTACCACTATTGCATTTAATTTTTCAATAAACTTATAACCTTTGGTCAGATTCGCATCATCTCTTTCTGGTTCCTTAATGAATGGGAAGGGAAAGTAATCTTTGGTAAACTTTGATAAACTGAATCGCAGATCTGAATTAAAATCGGTAATACTAATTTCCCATTTATTTGAATTATCAATAGCTTTTTCAACAATTAGTTCAATAAGTACTCCTATGGCAGCGTTTCTGAAATTATCAGGTATTAGTTTAAAAGTGGAATGTTCTTTTAGTTGAGCTAATTTTTCATCAACCTTAGGCTCACCACTGTGAATAATAAACTTATCTAAAATTCCCAAAAGGTCACGTTTGGATATATTTTTCGTGTCAAAAATTTCATTTTTAAATGGTCTAGAAGTAGCTGATATAGAATGGTCAGTGAGTATTTTATACTTTTCGGCTTTTGCTAGTTGATTCCAGTTATGAAAAATACTATCATTTGATATGTTTTGTGTCGTATGAAAAATAAACCTATCGTTTGACTTTAATTTGTCATATTCTACGACAAGATTTTTTAATGTTTTCCAAACATCAACAGAATTACTGGTAAGGTTTGATTCTCCTTCGTGATGCTTAATTTCAACAGATTCACTTCCATATTGAATATCTCCAAAGCATTCAATATATACATATTCTCCAGTTTTGGCGTTTAGGCAATATTCAAGTGCAATTAATTTTTGATATTCAAATCCTAATTGCTTTTTTGTAGAGTCGTTATCTAAAGTTTCATCCATCTTAATTTTTATGTATATAGGAGTATATTCTTAGTTATGAATTTTCATTTTTTATTGCTAATCTTAAGGGAATATAGATTATATAAATATCCAAAAAGTTCCCACATAATAATTATGGCTTTCTGAAATGGAATCTCTACCATGTTATCAAAATTTGGCAATTTTTAAAATAATGGAGACGGTAAAGAGGCAATAACTGTTAAAAATAATTTTTCATCATAGTTTCTGACTTTATCTAAAATATTTTTTGAACCAACTATTTCGAAAGCAATATCCTCTGCCTCCTTTTTGGAACTAACCTCAAATACATTAATTGCGTTAGTCATTTCATTATTATCTAACATAAAGGTAACGGGTATCTTTACATTATTTCCAGCTACAAAATTACCTAGTTGTTGTAAGATAGATTCTCTTATTAATTTTATTTTATTTAAGTCCATAGTTTAAGTTTTTTGGATGCAGCCATTATTGAAAAATTAAATTCTTTTTCTTTCTCTAAGAAACTACCTATGAATTTTTTTAATAATACATAATGATCTTTTCCAGCCTCTGATAAAAAACCTTCAAAGTAAGTTTTTAAAATATACACACCAAATGAGGTTGGAATTATCCATTCAAAAGCATTAAACATTGAACCCTCTTCATTTTTATGAGTTACAATATTTAAATCAGGATGTTTGATTGCTTCAATTTCTTTAGCAACGTTATCTTCTGAATAGAAAGATGGATAAATATAAACTAAGTCTGGAATCTCGTTTGTCATATTATTTTGATATCGCAACTAATTAAAATATAAAAAAATTACTTAGATTGTAAATCATTAAATTACTTTTTACAGAAAAAAAACACATCTTGATGGGTTTTGATAAACTCTTTAAAAATTTTTGACTTCAGATAAATTTATTTCATAATTATTTCCAAGGTTATTATTTATCCAATCTATACATTTATTATAAACATTCTGCTCATCAAGGTCAACAAATTGTTCAAATTTAAAATTTAAGCTTACTAAATTTTCAGTATTAGACCATTCACCTTCTTTAGTATAATAAAATACTCCTCCTAAATAATTAGTATTATCATAATTAGTAATATAAATGCTGAATTTTTTCCCGGGGAAATTTAAGCTATAAGTCTTCGTCCACAACATTCTCATTTTTTTTATTTAATGGTTAGAAACTCAAATATACAGAATATCCATACTGACTAATTACGGTTTTCCGCAAAATAAAAGTATTTAAATATCCTTAAGAAGGATTCAGTATTTTCCCTGAATTTAAATCTAAAGATCTAATTGGAACTCTCAATAATTTATTTTTTCTTATAATAAATTATTGAGTATTATTTTTTCCAAAAATATTTTTGATTTGTATTTTGTGTTAACTTGACTATTCGTTCGGTTTGTTCACTGTTATTTTCAGTAGAAGAGTAGTAGATATAGTCTCTTATATCTTCACCCAAATACTTAATCATTTCTCTTTTCAACGAAGGTTTGATTAAAATCTTTACCAAATGTGGCCTTATGTAACCTAACTCCTCAACAGGCGTCGAAATATCTTCACTTGTACTAATGATAAAGCTTCCGTCCTGGCGGAATCTTCTAATTTCACCAGCATAGTTTTCTATGTCATCTGGGAATTGTGCGTAATGCTTGATTAAATATGCCCTTTTGAGTTCAAGAGGATTTTCATCAAATAAATGATAGGTTTCATCTGTTTCATTAAAATTGATAAGCAAATCGTCTTCGGGATAGTATGGACATTTGTAGATCCATATCACACCATTATTTTCAACATGTTCTCCCTTTAAATCATCAATCGCAAAGAACATAGCACTTCGTTCATCCTGAGTCCAATCTGTTAGCCTGGTATACAAACCTAAGTGTTGTGCCTGAAACAAATTATGCCAATCCTGTGCATGTTTGGTAGAATCTTTTTCAAAATGCTCCAAAATCTTAAGCCCTTCAGAGTAAGAAGCAAATTCTTCGAAGGCTTTTTTTTCTCTTTCTAAAAGCTCTTCATTACTTAACGATGAATTTCTAGTAACGTTTGGTTTAATTGGCCAATCGAAAATTTGTCCTCTAAAAAATGTTAGGAATGATGACCATCCATGAGATCTATTTGCATTAATAATTTCATAAAGCTGCTCTAAATTTTCGGGGGTAAAAGTTTTCATATGGTTATTTTATCTAAGTATAAGAATTGTATAAATTTATAAATAATATAAATAGGCAATGTAAGTATATTGTAAGAAAAATTGATTAATTGCAAAAAACTCATGAACTCAATTTTTTTTGTTTATCGTAAAAATTATAGCCTTTATCACCAATGTTTGAAATTGTAATTTTGAAATTTCTCAACAATTTTACTAAGTAAACTGTGAATACAATAAGATAATTGTATTAATATTGGTATTTTTAACAAAACTATTACCTATGTACATCTCTGGATTATCCATTAGAAACTTCCGTAATTTTAAATCAGCACATTTTAAATTTACTGAAGGAATAAATACAATTATAGGAGAAAATGGGTCAGGCAAAACCAATCTCTTTTATGCACTTCGAATACTTATTGATGATTCATTGCCCAGATATATCAATTTCAATTCAACCGATTTCAGCCGGGGAATTGGGAATTGGGCTGGACACTGGATAATTATAACAGTTTTTTTTGAAGGATTGGATGCAAGTGAAGAAGCGCAAGCTTTAGCAGTGCAATCGAGTGGCCATATGGATACTGCTTCTAAAGGCAGCTATTCGGTATATTTTCGACCGAAATACCAATTTAGAAAAGAGCTACATGATTATTCAATTTTAACCGAAAAAGATTCAGAAGGATTAGAGTTACTCTTAGATAAAATTACAATAGCTGATTATGAGGTAGTTTATTTAAGTCGTGGTTCTGGTGATTTTAATGATGATGAAACCTACGAAAAATACATTGGGAATTTTGAGAAAATCGAGTTCCCTAATCCTGACGAAAAAGAAGAATTAGTTATAGGAACTTATTTACCTCGTGAAATCAGTATCCATAATGAAGTCTCATGTACATTTATAAAGGCTTTAAGAGATGTTGAAGCTGATTTGCGTTCCTATAGTAATAATCCACTAATTAATTTATTGAAGGGGAAAGAAAAAACAGTTGAAATTGCTAAGCAGGACGAAATTATAACAAGTGTCGACGAACTTAATGAAAAAATTAGTTCACTTGATGAGGTGATGGAAATTAAGAACGGTATTGAAAAAAGTATAAAGAATGCTGTAGGGACAACATATGCTCCAAGCATTGATATTAAATCAGAACTTCCAAATAAAATGGAAAAACTTTTCCAGTCGTTAAAGCTTTGGGTAGGTGATCCTGAAGATGATTATAAAGGGAGGGTTTGGGAACTTAGTTTAGGTGGAGCTAATTTAATATATTTGTCATTAAAGCTATTAGAATATGAAAGGGTCAAAACAGATCGAATAGCAAATTTTCTATTGATTGAAGAGCCGGAAGCTCACATTCACACTCATATACAAAAAACTCTTTTTAACAACTTAAGCAAGAGTAATACTCAAATAATAATTTCTACTCATTCTATTCATATATCCTCAGTTAGTAAAATAAGCAGTGTTAATGTGATTTGTAGAGGAAAGAATGAAGCCTCGGTTTTTCAACCTTCTAATAATCTATTACCCAATCAAATTAAAAGGTTGGAACGATATCTAGACGCGGTTCGTAGTAATCTATTATTTGCGAAAGGTGTTATACTTGTAGAAGGTGATGCTGAACAAATATTAATTCCAGTAATGTTTGAAGTTGTTTTTGGTCTTTCTTTAGATGAAATTGGAATAAGTCTCATTAACATTGGCAGTACTGGTTTTGAAAATGTAGCAACAATTTTTCATGACGAACGTATAAAGAAATATTGTGCGATATTAACAGATCAAGACACTTCAGTTGTAAAACTTCCGGATTCCCCAACAGATGATACGCCAAATCAGAAACATTGTAGAGCATCACAAAAAAGTGGTGAGGAACGAAAAGTGTTAATTACAAAGCTTTGCAAAGATAATGATTATCTGGAAGCTTTTTACGCAACACATACTTTTGAAGTGGACTTACTAATGAATAAAAATAGTCCTGAATTTGTTGCAACACTTGATAAGATCTATAGTAAAGAATCAAATATAACGGTGGTAACTAAAAGATTAGAAAATCCTGATATTCAAGTTGCAGGATTGGAAGTTCTAAGATTAGCTAAAAAGTATGGTAAAGGCTGGTTTGCATTACTTCTCACCGATGAACTTTTATATAATACATATATTCCGGAATATATTTTAAAAGCCATTGCTTTCGCATCGCCACATATCAATTTATCTTCGAAAGTTAAATCAGTTATATATCGTATTGAAAAGATGAAAAATGACAAATATGGCAAGATATATTATAATGAAGCTAAAAAGTTTGAAATTAAGAATAAAACAGATTTAGAAATTTTAGAGGCTTTTATAAAAACATTTCCTAAAGATCAGCTAACCACATTTCTTTCTTACTTATGATACTTGATAAATTAAATGATGAGCAGAGAGTTGCAGTTAAGCAAAGGGGTAATGTTTTACTTACAGCTTGTCCAGGTAGTGGTAAAACAAGAGTGATCATTCATAAATTGGTTTATGAATTGGATCAACTTGAAAGTACAAGTAAGAAAAAAATTGCCGCAGTAACATTTACTGTTAGGGCTTCTGAAGAAATTTTTAAGAGGCTCAATGCTATGGGTATTAATAGTGATAAGATATGGTCAGGTACTCTTCATTCTTTTTGTTTAGAATGGATTTTAAGACCTTATTCTTGTTATCTTCCTGAGTTACAGAACGGGTTTTCAATAGCAGATGAATCTTATTGCGATGAACTAATAAGCAGTTTAAAAGTTAAATATAAACTGCAGCCAATAGACCCTGTAAATATGCGTTTTAATAGAAATGGTAGTTTTTTAGAAACAAAAACAATCCAGAAAAAGCTTTTAGAGGATTATCACTCAATTTTAAAAAGTAAAAAATTAATAGACTTTGAATTGATTTTATTGTATTCTTATAAAATCCTTCAGGATCTGCCAAGAATTCCACAGATATTATCTAAATTATTCAAAATTATTTGTATTGATGAATATCAGGACACTCAAGATTTACTATACGCTATCATATCAACAATTGTTAAAGCCGAAAACGGCGAAACATCTGCTTTCTTTGTAGGAGATACTGATCAGGCTATTTACGCTTCGTTAGGAGGTGTAGCAAAAAATATCGAACAAATAAGAGAAGAGTTAAATAACCTTCCAATAGAACCTTTGACCTTAAAAGGGAATTACAGATCTAGCCAAAGAATAATTGATTTCTACAGACAGTTTCAAACGCAGCCCATAGATATAAAAGCAGTGGGAATTAATGCAAAAACAAAAGGTCTAATAACACTTAATAATACTATTGATAAAGCTGGAATTGTTGAAGAAATAGCCAAATTAATTCAATTAAGTTTGGACAAGGGAATACCTGAGGATGAGATCTGTGTGTTGGTACCTCAGTGGTGGTTAATCACCTCAATTTCGAAAAAACTTCGAGCAGTACTGCCGAATGTCAATTTTGATGCCTCGGGGTTAGCTCCAATGGCAAGGAACCGGGAAAATATTTGGTTTAAGCTCTCAAGATTATTTTTAACTCAGCCTAGTCCTAAACTATATTCTTTAAGATATAGATGGGCAGCAGAACTAATAGATAATTTTAGGATCCATACTTTTAGTGACTTAACTGAGGAGTATAGAAATGAAAGAACTTTTTTAAGACTCATAAACTCAATTAAATCAAATGAAACCGAAGGGATTGACTACTTGAAAGATTGTTTTAATCAATTCCTCGATATAGTTGAGATTGACTATAAAAAAAATCCTACCTTGGTTGAAAGCTGGGAACTTTTTTTTACCAATATAAAAAATAGATTAAATGATCCTGATTATGTAATTCCTAGTGATATTCAATCCTTCAAAAGTTTTTACAGAGAAATGACAGGTGTGGTAATAAATACATGTGTAGGAATTAAAGGTGAAGAATTTGAAACAGTTATTGCCTACGGTTTACTGAACGGGTACATTCCGCATTGGAACGAGATTTTTTCGGGAAATGCAAGCGATGCTTCAAAAAAATTATTGTACGTTATTTGTTCCAGAGCAAAGACAAACTTACATTTGATAAGTGAGACTGGACGAACAACCAGAAGAGGAGATGCTTTGACTATAACCTCAGAATTAAAAGCTGTAAATTTTAAGTATGACAGTCTTTAGTCAAGACTTTCTCTTATTTTGATTTTTAAATTTTTCTTCCAGAAGTATTGTCTCGCTTATAATTGATTCAAGTTGGCTCTGATTTAATTTAGAAAAAACTTGAATTATATCAACTTCTAAAAAGTTACATACTGTGATAATAATTTCAATTGTTGGATTGGTTGTTCCTCTTTCTATTCTACCAATATAATCTTTAGAAAGGTCTATCTCATTTGCCAATTGAAATTGTGATAATCCTTTTCTTAATCGGTATAGTTTAAAAATAATTCCGATTTGACTTTTTATTTCTTCAGACTCCCATTTATACATTTAGTAAATTTTGGGAATAATTATATTTTTCATGGAGACTTATAAGACGTTTTGAATATTTTTGATTATATTTGCTAAATAAGTTACTGTAAAGTAACTTTGCGATACTTCAACGAACAATAGAAGCTATTGCTTAGAATCTCGATTCGAAAACTGGTAATTTTTAACATGCGAGAAGATAAGCAAGAGGCTCACGACCTAGGCGTGGGCTCTCTTATCTGCATGTAAGGTATACCAGTGCCCCGAATCGGATATGTAGAGTTCCACGTCGTTTTATTTCCAATGCTGTCCGTCTTTTCTACATTCTAAGCACCTTCAAAAACATAGTATCATACGACACGATACAGTGAGGTGTACAACTCATTGCGGCTTTTTAAAGCTCTTCACGGGACACAATTTCATTCATATTAAATGGCTTTCAGGTGCCTTGCGGTTATCTTGGGGGAAATCCTTTACCAAAGGGCACTGCGAAAGTTTTGTTTTCAAATACCTGAATCCAGAAGTAATAATAAAAAAGAAGAAATGAAATAGAATCATCCTCAACATAAAAAAAGCTCCCCCCATAAGTTTGCAGACCCAGGAAAGAGCTAGAGTTTATTCGAGGATTTTAATAAAATTAAAACCCATACAAAACTATGAAAAAATCCTATTCTAACATAGGAAGCATCGGTCTTGTGCTCATGTTTACCGTAATATGCGGCAATATTCAAGCACAGACCAAGACAGTGACGGGAACTGTTACTGTCGGAGAAAATCAATCACCGCTTTCGGGAGTTTTGGTCTCCCAGGAAGGCAGTGACCAGATTACCTTAACCAATTCAAAAGGAATATATCAACTAGAAATAACAGGAGAAAATCCTTCAATCATCTTTCGGCATCCTGAATATGCGGACAAAAAAATCGCTCTTGGCGGTAGAACAATTTTCAATCTTAAGTTGGAACAAAAGGAACAGGGTATTGAGGAAGTGGTCGTCAATGCGGGATATTATAAGGTTCGGGATAAGGAGAGAACGGGGAGTATTTCTCGGGTATCGGCAAAGGATATAGAGAACCAGCCTGTCACCAATGTTCTTGCTTCAGCGCAGGGGAGAATGAGCGGGGTTTCGATTACTCAGAACTCGGGAACACCGGGAGGTGGATTTGATATTCAGATCAGGGGGAAGAACAGTATCCGTCGTGAGGGGAATGAACCTTTGTATATTATTGATGGGGTGCCTCAGGCTTCTGAAACGCCGTCGCTGTATTCCAATAAGATTCTTCCTTGGTCGTCTATTAATCCTTTGAATGCAATCAATCCCAATGATATTGAAAGTTTTGAGATTCTGAAGGATGCTGATGCAACCGCTATTTACGGGAGTCGTGGAGCGAATGGGGTGATTATTGTGACCACTAAGCGAGGGAAGAAGGGGAGGTCTGAGTTAAAGCTGAATACTTCTTATTCTTTAAGCAGGATTATTAAACCGTTGGAGGTCATGAACACCGAGCAGTATATCAATATGAGGAGGCAGGCGTTTCAGAACGATAACGTGGCTTATCCTGCAACGATGTATGATATCAACGGAACCTGGGATCAATCCCGTTATACCGACTGGCAGAAGGAATTGATAGGGGGAACGGCTGAGTCTTATGCTGTGCAGCTTTCAATGAGCGGGGGTTCTGAAACAACTTCCTATCAGATCAGCTATGGTCATAATGAACAGGGTACGGTTTTACCTGGCAACGGAAGATACAGGACGAATAATATCAATGCGAACTTTGGGTATTTTACTCCTGACCGTAGGCTTGAATTTAACTTCGTGAATACTTTTTCTTTTCAGGATAACAATGTGCAGAATGATGATATGACTTCCAAGGCTATCGGGCTGAGTCCGAATGCTCCGGCATTGTATACGGCTGAAGGTGGAATCAATTGGGAGAACGGAACTTTCAATAATCCGGTAGCGTCTTTGCTGAGCGAATACCTGAACAAGACCGCATTCTTTAATAATGGTCTTAATGTGTCCTATAAGTTGTTTCCTTTTTTGTCGCTTAAGATGAATGCAGGTATCAGCTATCAGAATTTTGAGGAACGTTCCTTAAAACCGCATACTATCAATAATCCTTCATTTGGACTGACGAGTTCAGCTTCTACCTCTGCGAAAAACAATCAGGTGAACTTTTCTTATATTCTTGAACCGCAGTTGGTAGGGAATTACAAGGTCGGGAATCACCAGTTTGAAGCTTTAGTGGGTACGACTCTTCAAAAGACGCAGACTAATCAGGGGGCTATTCAAGGGAGAGGCTTTGAGAGCAATGCGCTGATTGATAATATCGGTGCAGCCAGTGTGAAAACGATATCGGATCAGGTACGGAGTGAGTATAATTATACAGCGGTGTTTGCACGGTTTAATTATCAACTTCTGAAAAGGTATATCATTAACATTACAGGGAGAAGGGATGGTTCGAGTCGTTTCGGGCCGAATAACCGTTTTGGTAATTTCGGGGCGATTGGTGGTGCCTGGTTATTTTCTGAGGAAAACTTTTTGAAAGACTCAAAATGGCTTTCACTAGGGAAGGTCAGGGGAAGTATAGGAACGACAGGAAGCGATAGGATAGGGGATTATCAGTATCTGAATACGTATATTATTTCATCGAATATTTACAATGGGCAGACTGCGCTTAATCCTGCAAGGTTATTCAATTCTGATTTCAGTTGGGAGAGGACTTTGAAGAAGGAACTGGCAATGGAGCTTGGCTTCTGGAAGGGCAGGGTGAATTTTTCAGCGGCCTATTATGATAATACCTCATCGAATCAATTGGTTGGAATTCCGCTTCCTGCTACTACAGGATTTTCTTCAATTCAGTCGAATCTTCCGGCTAAGATCAGAAATTCGGGATGGGAATTTGATTCTTCTTTTCAGGTTTTGAAGAGCGGGAAACTCAAATATGATACTTCATTCAATGTGAGTGTTCCCCGGAATGAACTGGTGGAGTTTCCGAATCTTGAGGGTTCAACCTATTCCAATCAATATGTTGTCGGTTACCCAACCACCATTGCAAAGGTTTATCAGTATGAAGGCATAGATCCTACGACAGGATTGTTCCGTTTCAGGGATTTTAACGGGGATGGAAAAATTAATTCTCCTGATGACAACAAGACCGTTGAGCGATTGGGGGTCCGTTTATTTGGGGGATGGTCAAATAACCTGAGATATGGGCAATGGTCTGCATCCTTTTTATGGCAGTTTATAAAGCAGAGAAACTGGAACTATAACCGGGTGATGAATATTCCCGGTATTATCGGAAATCAGCCTGTGGAAGCACTGGATGTGTGGTCACCTTCGAATCCGGATGGAACGTATATGCCGTACTCTGCGGGGTACAATTCGCAGAAGCAGTCACTGCAAGGGTTTTTCCAAAGTTCCACGGCTGCGATCAGCGATGCATCGTTTATCAGATTGAAAAACGTACAGATCAGTTACCGGATTCCTCTTAAGGAGAGTGGTGTAAAGGAAGCCATGGTATATTTCCAGGGTCAGAACCTGCTGACGATAACCAAGTACTTCGGAATGGACCCTGAGTTTTACCTGATAGGTTTTCTTCCCCCTTTAAAAACATATTCTATTGGATTTCAGGTGACTTTCTAAGCTATTCAGGATTGAACGGATTCAAACCGTAGAATAAGGCTTGAATCCTCCATTCAATACCTGAAATTAGACTCACATCTAAACAATTTATAAACAACAGAAAAATGAAAAACAGCATAAAAAAAATAGTTTATCCCGTATTGATGATTGTACTTCTGGCTAGTAGTGCTTCTTGCGAAAAATTCGTGGAGACCGATTTCCCCAACAACCAGCTGGCAACGGAAATGGTTTTTGAAGATGAAAAAACTGCCGATGCAGCCTTAGCCGGTTTATATGCCGGTCTCTGGACAAATTCGGTGGTAAGCGGTACGTCCGATGGTTCTGGTGCCTTTCTGGGAACGTACGCCGATGATATTACCTGTGTTTTTACCTCAGCAGGTAATTCGATCCTCGATATCTACAATAATCAGCCTCTTCCGACAAATTCCACAATCACTCTTGTCTGGACAAATGCCTATCAGCAAGTTTACATGGCAAACAGTATTATTGCGGGGGTAGAAAAATCCAAAAGTCTCTCTCAACATACGAAAACACGGATCAGAGGTGAAGCGTTGTTCATCCGGTCTCTTATTTATTATTACCTGTATCAGATTTTCGGGGAAATTCCTTACACGGATACTACCGATTATGTATATAACCGTAATCTGGGCAGAATGCCTAAGGATGAGTTTCTTGTGAGGTTGGAAACCGACCTTTCAGAGGCGGTAAATCTTTTGCCGGCTTCCTACAGAAATCCTGAAAGAATCTATGCCAATAAAGCAATCGGCTATGTTTTGCTGGCTAAAATGAAAATGCTGATTGGAAAATGGCAGGAAGCAGAAGTTTTAGCACAAACTGTTATACAAAATTCAGAGTATGTATTTCAGACTGATCTTTCGAAGGTGTTTCAGAAATCGGGAAAGCATGTCATCTGGCAGCTGAAACCGAAAAACAATACTGATGCAACACAGGAAGCGCTAATGTACAATTTTACGGGAGCTCCTACATCGTTTATCCTGAATCCGGCTTTGATCAATTCTTTTGCAGCAAATGATCTCAGAAGGCAGAACTATTTTACTGCGGTAGTTTTTGGTACACAGACAAATTACAAGCAGATCAAATATAAGGTTACCACAGCGACCAACTCTACGGAATATTCTGTGGTTTACAGGCTGGAAGATGTGTATCTGATGCTTGCAGAATCACTACTGATGCAAAATAAGACGGCTGAGGCAGTGCCTTTTATCAACTATACCAGGCAGCGGGCTGGGCTGGCTCCGCTTAACAGCTCGATCAGTCAAGCTCAGGCATTTTTGGAAATGAAAGCAGAAAGGAGAAAAGAATTTTTTGCAGAACATGGCAGCAGATTCTTCGATCTCAAGAGGTGGGAAGAATTGGATCAGCTGAAAAACGTTAAGCCTAACTGGAAGAATACGAATCGATTCCTCCCGCTGCCTCAAAAGGAATTGCTGTTGAATGATAACCTGAAGCCACAAAATGATGGCTATTAACTAAAGATCTAATGAAAAATGAAATTTTAAATACAATAGTAAAAAAAGGTCAATATGCTTTGTTCACGGTATTCTTTGCAGTGCTTGGATTGATAAATCTGTATGGTCAGGATTACCCCCATCTTGAGAAGCTGGTAAAGGATTCTGAGGAAATGAAATTTCCAATAGCTTCGGAAAACGGCAGATGGATTGCCTGGAATATTGTTTTATCAGATCGCTCGAAAAACGTGATGATGCAGTCTGTAAAGGAGTCAGATAAAAAGTTTGAATGGAAAAATATAAACTCTGTTGCTTTTGCTAAAAACCTTCTTGTTTTACAGACAGGTTCAGACTTGGAGTTGTTTAATCCTGAAACTGGAAAATCTGTAACGGAGAAGAATGTCAGTAAATATCTTTATGATCAGCAAAATGAGGTGTTGTTGGTGCTGTACAATGAAAAAGCAGGAAAAAGATTGGAAGTCCTTGATCAAAACCTAAGAGTAAAGCAAGCTGTAGAAGATGTGCAAAACGTTTTTTCCAGCAATCATGAAACGGTTGCAAAGAAGAAGATAGGTGATATGAACGTCGTTCTGGCGTTGAAAAATGGCTTTTTAGAAACGATTTTTTCAACTGGTGATGATGTGCAGGAAATTATACCGTCCGGTATGCGTAAGAAAGGATTTGTTGCAGTTTCTAAAACTAAAGAGAGAACGACTGTTACGTACATTGATCAGTCTGGGAATCAATATACATTAGATGTCAGTGCATACGGGGAGTATGACCAGTTAACACTGATCCCGTCGCCTGATGAACAGAGGGTTGTCCTCAAGTTCCAGAAAAGAATCAAAGCCAAAACCGATATGGTCAATATCTGGTATGGCACTGAGGTTGATCTTCATAAATATAACAGTTTTGTCATGGAGTATCGTCAAATTGATTGGAATCCTTTTAATGGTGACAAGGTAGAGATGACCCGTGGTGGGTATTTTGGAGAAACTGCAATTGGAAATTCATTATATCTGATGAAGGCTGTTGATCTTGAGCAGGTTGATATTATGGATCAATATAGCGGAAAGTCACTTGATAGATTATATCTCTATAATGCTTTAGACAATAAATATACTTTCATAACGGAGATCGGGAAGCAAATGGTGATTTCACCAACCGGAAAGTTTTTAGTGATTCAGAAAGATAATAATTGGCAACTGTACAATACAAGGAGTTTAACCATTGAGGATCTGAATGCTAAATCGGAGATGATTCCATACTTCACATCTGACGAAAAGCTTATCTGGGTTGGTGGAAGCTGGATATCCGAACAGAACCTCAACACCAAAAAGATGATAGAACTGCATGTGGCCCCTGGAGCTGATATTGAGCTTATTGACTTCGAAAGGGTTCATGCAGACATTGGAAACAAACAGGATTACAGAAAGGCAGACCTTACCAAAAGTTTAGTGGTTAAAATAACGGACCGTAACAGTCAGAATGTATCGTACGCGTACCTGAAAAATAAGAAATTATATACCATCCTCCCGTCAACAGCTGATGGTATTACCGAATTTAAAAAATTAGGGTCTAAAGAAGATTATTTCTGGGTTCAGGAAAATTACAACAAACGTCCTAGGGTTGTTGCGAAAACAGGGAAAGGTGTTCCCAAGGTCGTCTACATTTCTGATCCCAAGAATGTAAAATATGAAAATATGGAACTCATCAAGTTTTCTTATAAAGGGTCGGACGGAGAAAATATTGAAGGGAATCTATATATGCCCCTTAATTATGATCGTTCAAAAAAATATCCGGTCATTACTTTTGTTTATGAGAAACTGGGCTATTTTACAAAATCATTTCGAAGACCTTCTTTTTCACATCCGATTGGTTTCAGTATACCTTTGCTGGTGGAGGAGGGGTTTGCTGTATTATTGGCTGATATCTCACAATCTGACAAAGGAGCGGGAATTTCAGCATTGGAAAGTGTCAACAATGCTTTGGATCAATTGCAGAAAGTAAAAAATGTAGACATGAAAAGAGTAGGATTGTTAGGGCAATCTTTCGGAGGGTATCAAACCAATTTTATTGCGACGCATTCTGATCGCTTTGCAGCTTATGTATCAGGTGCCGCTGTGTCAGATGTTATTCGTACATATTATGCTTACAATTATAATTTTAAAGCGCCGGATTATTATCGATATGAAGGACGCCAGTATTGGTTTAAAGAAACTGTTGCAGAGAATCCCGACAAATATATCAGAAACAATCCGATCATGTTTGTCCAGAATGTCACTGCTCCTATGCTTTTATGGACCGGAACCGATGATGGAAATGTAAGTCCTGAAGGAACTAAATCCATGTTTATTGGCTTACGAAAATATAGAAAACCCGTTATTGCATTGTTCTATGATAAAGAAAAACATGTAATGGGAAAGCCGGAAACCCAGAAAGACTTAACGATAAGAATTCTGGACTGGTTTAATTATTACTTAAAGGATAAAAAAAATATTCCGTGGATACAGAAAAATATAAAGGGTGCTTAATAGCACCCTTCTTTTTAAAGGTTAATTACTTTAGTCAGGGATTCTGAATAATTCAGTCTCACAGCCTGTCTGATAGAGTTGTTGGTCTCCCGAAGGCTCTGATATCTCACAAGGAAGTCCTGAATTATCAGTGGTACACTGTACTTCTGTCATTACACATGGTGATTGTGGATTAGCCAAATCGATTTTCCATCCGGGGATATCGACTTTCTTACTCGTTTCTGATACTACATTCGTAGCATACGCACTGCCCGCTCCGATCAACAGGATTGCCAATGGCAATGCGATTTGTCTGATTTTTTTCATGATGTTAAAATTTGTACTGGTGCCTACTCTTTGTTCAGGTTTTCGGCTTCCCCTGAAATGAAATGTTGAATGATGTTTTGCGCAAAACGGTATCTGATCAGTTCATTTTCAATAATTAAATAAAGATTGTCATTGTGAATTGTAAATTGTACACGTTGACCTTCCTTCGAATTAGGAACACTAATGCTCCCAAAATATTTTTGTTCCTGTATGGAATAGAGATCAAGAATTATTGCTTTCTTACCTCTGTCCCTTTCCAACTTTCCTCTACGGTCAGATTCTATAAATAATATACCTTTATAAACAGTACATCTTTTATTGACTATAAGTGGATTGTTCAGCTTCTTATTGCCGTCTTGCAATATTGATAAACCCAGATTGGCTGTACGGATCGTATCTATTGTTCTGAACACGATCTTGGAATTCAGTTTCCGATCGGTCACCACAAATTGGTTGGTGTAGTTGTACACATATACTATTTTCTTTGTAAAACGATCGTAACTAAGCTGGCCATCTGCTTCAAAAAAACCATCCTCTCTTTTTTCCAGGAGTTCAGGTCTCAGCACTACTGAGTCCTTGCTCCCTCTGCCTAAAATACCTAATGTTTGGATTTGCCTCTTACGATGAAACGCACCGATAACAAAGTGGTCGTGATCCAGATTTCTTATTTTTCTGTAATAGGTTTTTCCTATGTTCTGTTCTTTCATAAATGGTCTGCTGGTACTACCTTCAAAAACTACAGGAAGCTTACCGTCGTATAGGTAAATAATGCTGTCTGTAACTTCTAAAATAGGAGACCTGAATTCTAAGTCTGTCCGGTTTAAACTGATGTTTTGTGTTTTAACCTCTGACATATTTGCAATCTTTGTCACACTAAACGGCGCCGTATAATTTCCGAGATATAAAGTGTCACCATTGAAACCGGCAAAATAATAGGAGTTTAATTTGAGGTCAAAGGTTTTATCTTTTAAAATGGGATGCTGCAAAAATCTTCTTTGGAAGCCATTGTCCTTTTTAACGATGTATTCTGATCTTTGATACAGTAGATACATTACAATTGAACATAAAAGTGCCGACAATAATAATGATGAGACAATTCTTGAGGTGCTTATTCTCGGTTTTCCCTGGTTCATAACGATTACAATGCTCGCAAGAATTATGCAGATCAGATTAAACATGAGATGGGTGTTCCAATCCATTTTTTCCAGTATTCCACCACATGAACATGGTATGAATTCACTGTAATTCAAGATTAAATAAATATATACACTAAACAAGACCATCAAAATATAAGAACCATATAATCCGATATTTCTTGTTTTTTGAAAGATCAAAAGGACGCAAACCAGCAATTCCATGATTAAAATTCCGTACGTGATAATCGCAGCATAAGAACTTAGAAGGGGAGACTGTGCGATCTGAATCTGGAAATTTTCAAAATCCATAATTTTACTTACCGTTGCGTAACAAAACAATAGGATGAAAAAATAGCTGACGATTTCTACAAATCTCGTTTTAATGGTTTTCATATTTTTTAGCCTTTTTTTATTAAAATCCACTGTACCTTTTTTCCGCAGTATTCAGGCATTGCTTCACCTTTCGATAGAAAAACCGTTGTGGTAATGTGACCTTTTAATTCCCATTCGCCACTATAGGTGCATTTTTTTCCAGAGGGTAAAATGATTTCCTTATTCTCCATGCTCAGCAGTTATAAAACTTTCAATTACGATTGACACTGCTGTCTATTTACCAATGGTATCCAGGCTTGTCCTCCAGTGCTGTTTGTCTCTTCTCGGCTCATCATCATCACCGGTATCAAGATGGTCTATATCGGAACCTTTTGCAGTTGACTTATTTGTATCTTTTACTTCAGCTTTTTCTTTTTTTAAGCTAACAGGTTTTGCATTTTCCAGCAAGGAGTCCGAATTAATACCAGAATCAGATCTTTCGCACGACTGCATAAATAATGCAGTAATTAAACTAAATATTGAGATATACTTTTTCATAATGTTTTAATGATTTTTAAAAAGTTATCCCGGCCGGGTTGTTTAGATATCTGGTTCGAAATTAGGATGATTAAACCCGTGGTAAAAGTGTTTGGTGGAACAGTGGATCATTAAAAAGGGAATAATTGATACATTATTCCACTATAAATGATAATTATTATTTTGGGCTTCAATGGTTTATGTCAAAATACTTTTCTGTGATGCTGCCTACCTTTTTGATTACGACTTTTTGGTTAAATTTGATCTAACCATAATCAAATGCAAAATCATAATAGACTTTTAATGCTAATTCTAGCTTTGTTCATGAATTTCTATCAATGTCAGGAACAACAGAATTCCTATAAAAAATTATCATCCCTTTTTAACTCGTATTCTGAAAACGATGAGAGGGCTATGGTTTTTGTGAATATGTATATCGATAAAGCTAAAAAAGAAAACAATTTAGAAAAATTAATTATAGGTTATGAAGAAGCAATCTATTATACCCGGATAGCTGATAGGAAACTTTTATACAGTGACAGTGCAATCAGCATAGCAGTTAGATCTGCTGATAAAGACCAGATTTCACGGGCTTATTTGGGAAAGGGTATTATTTATTACTACAATATCAGAAACCATAAAAAAGCACTTGAAGAATATCTGAAAGCTTTTGATTATTCAAAGAGCTCAGAAGATGAGTATCTGAAAAATAAAGTAACGTATCATCTGGGCATGGTTAAAGATTATTTGGGATATCATAAAGAAGCTTCAGAACATTTTATCGAAACTGCGAAATATTTTGAAAGTAGCATGAATATTAAGAACATTCACCATAATACAAAACTCAATTACGAATCCGGCTACTTCAACAGCATTTATCGATTGAGTAAGTGCTACCATAACATGAATCTTTACGCTAAGGAAGACTCTTTGATTGATATTGGCCTCACGAAATTAAGTTCGACAGATCAACATTCTGTGGAGTATGCCTATTTTCAAAAAGGCAAAGGCATTCAGCTCATAAGAAAAGTTCAATCCCAGAAGGCGTTAAAAAATTTGAAGTTAGCTCACGACATCTTATGTCATGAGCAGGATTTTGCATCATTGGCTACGGTTAATTTTTATTTGGGAAAATTGTATTGGAAAGCGGGAAGAAGAGCAGAGTCTGTGAAGTATTTGATTAAAGTGGATTCTATTGTCAATAAATTTAAGTACATCACACCCGAAATAAGGGCAAGCTATGAATACCTGATTAATGATGCAAAGAATTCTGCCGATACAGAAAAGCAACTTTACTATACCAATCAACTTTTAAAAGTCGATTCCATTATTATCAACGATTTTCCGAAGCTCTCCTCAAAAATAAAAAATGAGTACGATACCGAAAGACTGACGGCTGAGAAGAAAAAACTTATGGAACAAAATCATATCGGTACCATCCTGTATTTATGTTCGATTGCAATTGGTTTTGGCTTTATCGGTTACATCATCTATCAATCTGTTAAAAAAGAAAAAGAGTTAACAAGTCGATATGATAAGCTGAAGGATAAATTTCAAAATTATAAGAAAGAATCTGAAAAGTTGAATATTCCGGACGGTAGTGGTAAAGAAGATAAATCCAATGGTGATGGGTCGATTGACAAAGAACTAACGGGGCAGGAAAGTACCAGAGATTTATTCAGCACGGAGTTGATTGAAGATGTAAAAAGAAATCTTATTGTTTTTCAGGAGAAGAAGCAGTTTTTAAAGAAGAATATTAAACTTCCTGAAGTAGCTGCGCTGATTGGGACTAATAGAACTACATTGTCATATGTTATCAATGATCACTTAGGGACTACCTTTACGGAGTACCTTAAAATTTTAAGGATAAACTACATTACTAACCTGATGATGGAGGAGAAAAAATACCTGAATTATAAGATTGACAGTCTTGCAGAAATGTGCGGAATGCTCAACAGGCAGGTATTTACCAGACATTTCCGGGAAATCAATGGAATGAGTCCTAAAGATTTTATGCGAAAGCGCAATCAGGAACTTGATCAACAATAGCCACCTATTTTTATCCGATTTTTACGTTACTAAAATTTTAACGTATGACCGGTACAAATTTCAAAAAGAAAGTTGATCAGCTGTGGAAAGACCTCAGCGAAAATGTCGATGCAATACATCGTTCTAAAAGTGATGTTTTATTATATGCAGAAGAAATTCTGATGGATACAGACAGAGCTATCAGAAAGCTGAAAGAATATGTTTCTCAATACCGATTTGAAGATTGGAATGAGGAAATTTATTTTTTCAAGGTCACGAAGCCAAAATTTGTTTCTATCTATATTTATTACTCGAAGCTTTTATCCATTGAAAGTTCGAAACCTTACGCAGATCCTTCTGTACTCAAAAACTATTATGAAACAGAAAGGGCTAATCTATTATACTTCTATCAGGAACATAAAGAATTTATCAGCTACTACAGACGTAAGGCAACCTATCTGGATAAAAAGTATTTTGTCAAGTTCAAGTTTGATTTTAAACTTAGACTAAGCCCCGAATTTTATAGCTATGATGAGCATTTTACAACATCCCACGATCACACGGTTTCTCAGATTCTGGCCAATGACCGTTTGGATTTGTATCTGACTACTAAGATAAATTCTGAATATGTTACCGATCATATTGTTTTCCAAAGCAGCCCGATGGAGTGGACTGCCCCCAAAGTTGCATTGACTGAACTGTTGTATGCTCTTTACCAGACCAAGTGCTTCAACGCAGGAAAAGCTGAACCTGCAGAAGTTTTTCGATGGGCAGAGACTGCATTGAATATTAATTTGGGGAACTACCATAAGACCTTAAACGAAATTAAGCTCAGAAAAACTGATCGTACTAAATTTCTTAATCTAATTAAGCAAAATATGGAGCTGTATCTTGATAATTCAGACGAATAGTAAGGATTTCTACGGTTGAAAACGTATGAAATGTTTCATTTTGGATGATTTACCTGTAGCTTAATGAAATATCTTGTCTATTTATATTTTTTTTCACTTTTTTAATCGTGGATGATAACAGGAAAATTATATTTGCTATTTGACTTATGGTACGTAAATGCCTTCTGACAGGCTCTTACGGTATAATTGTCTTTTAGCCTGATTCTGTCTTTTTTCATAAACCTTTCGGTAGTTACGACATACTACCGAAAGGTTTTTCTGCTTTTTTATCAGTTTTGTATCAGAAAACAAAACAAGTTTCACACAATTCTAAAAAGATTTTTAATGAAAAAATTTGATCTTAAAATTCCCATCTGGCAATTGACCGTCGAGGAATTTCTGGAAATTTTAAAAAATTTCACCTCTGAAAAAAAATATGAGTACGGATTGAAAGGATTAGCAAAAATTCTTGGATGCTCCGTTTCCAAAGCGTCGGAGATTAAGTCGTCAGGTATTTTGGACAATGCTATCATCCAAAATAAAAACATAATTATCATTGATAAGGAAAAAGCATTGGAGCTTTTCAGCAAAAAATAGATATGTATTATCTTGAATTAATTCAGCGGTTTTGGGATTTCAACCATGAAAATAAGATCGGATCTACAGCTACAGCATTCTACTTATATCTATTAAAAGAAGGATTCGCTAACGAAAGCTATGACTTGAAGTTATCTGATGTAAAGATAAGCAGGGAATTGCGACTGACTAGAAAAACAGCCAAATCAACTAAAGAAAAGCTCCGGGATTTAGGATTGATTGAATTTCAAACCAGAAACGGTCTTCCTTGCGACTATCGTATATTGTTACATTATCCTTTAACACCTAATGTTGAACGTACGGTGAAGGTATTGGAAATTGAACATTTTGTTGATTCGGACACTATTAAAGGAGAAGATAATTTCGTTGATCTTGAACAGAGTTTTGACATTACGATTATTCCGAAAGATCCTCTGATGAAAGATAATTTGTATTTCCCTGATTCACAACCGCAGCAGAATAATTTAGATATTCCAACCTTTGATGAATTTTTGCAGTACGCTCAAACATTGGAATTATACGAAAGTACAATGAACCTTATCCTAAAGGAAAAATACGAAAGTTGGTTAGATAATGGATGGACTAATCATTCAAAAAGATTGATCACCAATTGGAAGTCTTCTTTAAAAAGTGTTTTACCGTTTTTAAAAGATAAAAAGGCATTACAGGGCACCTCAATAACTATTCCAACGATAAAGCGCCCGAAGTCCTCTTAGTGCTTTCCAATGAAATCCTCAGTTTTAATTTCTAAACGAGAATTGTAATTAAATAGATCATTCAATATGGCTGATACAGAAACGAATTTTAAAATGATTCGTAAAATCTTTGAAGAAAAAAGCGATAGAAACCCTGAGCGGATCAGATTAGGAAACGCTTTCGTTGATGATTTTATTTTTGAGGATCAGGCGGCAGCAGATATTCCCATCAATGCTTTACGTGTCATTTTTAATATTGTTTCAATGATTAGTACTGAACAATTTCGACCTGAGGATCGACCTCATCAACTTTCTTTATTCGAGGAGGAATTTGAGACTGATCATAATATTTTCGCCTCTTTAAAAATAAGAAATAGTAAAATATCGCCCAGTGGATCAACCAAACAAGTCATTGATGCCTATGAGTTTTTAGCTAAGTTTAAAATGGCTTGGTACAAGTCTGTTAATGCAAAGGGAAAGGAAATTAAAACATTCGGAGGATTAATTTCTACTCCTTCTTATGATCAACGAGGGTATACTCGGTTTTTGATCAGCAGTTACTGGCTTAAAAAGTTAATGGTTATTCCTGAATATAATTATGCCCTCTATAATCTCGTATATAATATCAGCAATAACAAGCATGTCATTTTTGCGATATGGCTTTCAAAATTACCAATCACCGGAACAAGTGTCAGACTTTGTAATTTGAACAGGAAATTTGGACTCCATTATAAAACAGCAAATGACTTCTGCTTTAAATTTTTAAAACCTGCGAGAATCAATCTAAACAAGTTCAATAACCTCTCTTTCAATTATAAGTATTGCAAGGATGTAATTACTATAATACCTTATCAGACAATAGCGGTAAAGACATCTAACTTGGCTGTAGATGTTTCCGAACAATCTAAATTAACAAGGAGATTACGATACTTCAGAAAAAGATACGTACTGAAGGAAAATGAAATGACACTTTTTACTTATCAATATAGAAACATTCCCCAAACAAGAATATTGATAGAGCGCGCATTTTCAGAATTTAAAAAAATGAATAGACTGCAGAAAATTAGGTCGACAGATTTTAAAGGAATGACCTTTTTACAGAAGATTCAGGAATTTATCATTGTACTGTACAGAGAAACAAAAGTAGGGAAATTATTGCCCAATGGGTATCCGACCATTATCTGAGTTCGAATTTGCACTCATCTGTATTTCGGAATTACGCTCATGTGTCTTTCGGAATTGCACTCGCTGATGTTAAAAGGATAGTCGGATCAATGATTCTGATGGTGGGTTTTCGGAATTGCACTCATTAGCGGAAGTCTAAATCTGTAAATGAGGATAAGTTATTAATTTTTAAAGAACGTTTTCGGAATTGCCCTCATGCATTACAAATGCATTTTCGGAATTGTACTGATCTCTATTTCGGAATAGCACTGATCTCTATTTCGGAATTCCACTCATTTAAAAAATAAGTATGATAAGCTAATAACGGTTGATTGCAGTCAGTATTAAAAGTGCACTAAAAGATTATAAAGTTATTTTTTTATTAAAAGGAAATAACGCTTGAGAAATTGCTTCAAAAACAAAAAAAATGAATTGTCAGGATATTAAGAATAGGGTAGGAATCAGAGTAGTGTTAGAGTCCTTCAACATATTTCCAGTCAAGGAAAATCAAAGAACTGCTTTTTATTTCGCACTCGATAGAAAGGAGAGCGTTCCAAGCCTCGCAGTTGATTTTATGAAAAATACTGCTTTTGATTTCGGAACTGGAAAAAGCTATGACGTAATTTCTATTGTTCAAGTCATCAACAGATGTTCAGTATCCGAAGCATTAAAATATCTGGCTCGATTTGATTTCTCTCTTTTGAATTCTGAAGAGAAGATCGGTAGTGTAGTACAAAAACACTATGAGATAACAAAAGTGATTGACATTAAGCACCCTGCATTAGTTCAGTATTTGCAATTTCGTAAGGTATACGAACAAAAAGATCTTATTAGTGAAATACATTACAGGATGAATAATAAAAAATATTTTGGAATTGGTTTTAAAAACAATTCAAATGGACTTGAAATCCGAAGTACGTATTCTAAGTTGTGTTTGGGCATTAAGGATGTAACATTGATCAAGAATGATCTGAACTCTGATAACGAAATCATTCTGTTTGAAGGCTTTTTTGATTATCTCACTTACAGAGCGATCAATATCATAAACGATGAAACTGCAGATTATCTCATTTTAAATTCTACAGCAATGTTTTTCAAAGTTGAAAATGTATTAATGGGATATGATAAAATTTTTCTTTTTCTTGATAATGACGACAATGGTAAGACAGTCAAACAAATGATACAAACGAAATATAGGAATGTTGAAGATTGCTCCTCATTGTACAGTGATTATAAAGATTTGAATGAATGGTTCGTAAAAAACAATAAAATTTAGCACCTGGCCTCTTAGGAAGTTTTTTTGTATGTCGAATATGCAGGTAAAAGCAGAAGAATAATTTCTCAAGTAATTTTAACTGTGTCGACATTTTTTACTGAATTTTAGCTGATTTCTGTTTTTACTATTGCAATGTAAAGTAACATCATTCTCTCAGAAAATAAATATTAATCTACAACTGTAAGTCGACAAAACTGGACCTGATAAATTTTTGCTTTTTATTTTATAGGTAGTATTTTGAGATTTTTAAACATGTGAATTTTGAGATCTCATTTTTTTAATTAACTTTCTCAAAATCTCATATCATTTAACAAAGTCTCATAAATTTAAAGAGTATTTCGGGTGCGACAAAGAATCGTCCCGAACTTGATAAGATGCTTGAACATTTTAGAGAAGGTGATGAGCTTTATGTCTGGCGGCTTAACCGATTAGGTCGAAGCCTAAAAAATATTATTGATCTTGTCTTAAGTTTAAGTGGCAAAGGAGTTATAATAAAAGGTCTTGTAGATGGTGTAGATACTTCTACTATTAATGGGTCGACTATTTCTTAATATAATGGCCTCTTTGGCTGAATATGAACGAGAGTTGATTAGAGAGCGAACCAATGCTGGATTGCAATCTGCAAGGACAAGGGGGAGATTAGGCGGAAGACCAAAAGGTTATACTGCGGAAACAATATCCAAACTGTTATTACTACGTTCTTTATATAAAGATGTTAGTAAACGTCCTGAAGATATTTATAAACCATTAGGTCTGACCAGGGCAACATTTTATAGATATGCCAAAATTCTTGAGAATCATTCTGATGAAGAAATAAAGAAAATGGGAATTAAAAAATAAAAGATTAAAGATAAAATGCAGCTATTCATTATCACAGGTGGCTCGGGTGTTAGTAAGACAACATTAATTAATTTTGGCACCTACATACTATTTTACACCATTAAAAATAAACAAAATCTCGCTTTTAAAAGCGAGATTTTGTTAAATAATAGTTTTAATTCTTAATAAACTTAGAACTCAATTCTCCAATTTTATAGATATAAATTCCTTTTGTTAAATCTTCAACATCAACAACTATTTTATCTTCATTTGAACTAAAAGATTTATTCATAACTAACTTTCCAGATGTATCATAAACTTGAACTTTATTAGCTCCATTATTTGGATTTATAATGTTTAAAATCTTATTTGTAGGAATTGGAAATGCTGATAACTTACCCTGAGATTGAATTTCTTTAGCTGCAAGAGAAGTTGTAGGAAGATTATAAATCTCTGTTGAATTTGTTGTTTGATTAAATAATCTTAATTTATTTGTATTAGTAACATTATCATGATAAATATTGATGTCATATTCATCACTAAATTTATAATTTGGTCCAAATTCATTTAGAATAGTTCCATCTTCATTATAAATTCGAATTATATATTCACGTTGAGATGTTACATTATTATATTTTTCAAAAGTGACAATAATTTCTAATTTACTATCTGTATTGAAAACATTTTTAGATAGTATGAAATTATCATCGTACTGATCTACAAACATTGTATATCCAACAGGAACAGAAGGAGTAAATTGTTTGTGTAATGTATAATCACCTTTGTAAATTTTCACATTAGAAATTCCATAACCAGCAGAATAATAATATGTTTCTGTTGCATTTGTGTAAACTTGTAAGTTTTCAGAGGAATATGTATGTGCAAGTGTGACTTGACCAAACACAAAACTTGTAGCTACAACGGCTACTGACAATAAAAGTTTCTTCATAATTTTTAAAATTGTTTTAAAAGTTTATACCCCACAAAACTATTTCGTAGAATCCTAATTTCCTTACGGGTTTCCGTAGAATAAATAATTGATTTTGTTTTCTTCTGAGTTCCGAAGAAGAATTAATGTTAGATAAAAAGAAAGCGTGGAACTGCTAACAAATTCTATCTAACGGGCTCTGGTAAGCCTTGGACTAAAATAAGTAGCAGCCCACGCCATAAGAGTATAGCGTAGGTCAGTCTACTTATTATCGTCCTAAATTAAATTTACCAGATTCGTTAGAGACAATAAGTTAAACGTTTTCTATGTGTTCGAAAATGTCTTATTAGGATTTCATATATCCGTAATATTTAACAAATATAAAGAGTTTTTTCAAAGTTGAAAACATCATGTGTTTTTTTAGCGCAACATTAGCACTTCAATCCTATAATACCATGATTTTACGGATACCATTCTTCTAACAATAGAAGATATGAATATTTTTAATGAACTTAAAATCAAATCATTAAAACAATTGATTTTAGCATTTTCGGATGAACAAACATGCATTAATTTTTTAGAAAAGATTTTTTGGGATGGAAATCCAGTTTCACCTTTTGATAAAAGTTCAAAAGTTTATAAGTGTAAAGGGAATAGATAAAAGTGTAAAAACACAGGAAAATATTTTACAATAAGAAATATTGGAATTTTTAAGAACTCAAACCTTAAGCTTCAAGATTGGTTTATAGCGATTTGGTTATTCACAAGTCACAAAGGTGGCCTATCATCAATGCAATTGCAAAGAGAGTTGAATGTAACACAAAAGACCACCTGGTTCATTCTTAAAAGATTAAGAGAATGTTCCAAATTTGAAAATCAACATTTTTTATCTGGAGAAGTCGAAATTGATGAAACATACGTTGGTGGGAAAAATAAAAATCGTCATGCAGACAAGAAAGTAAAACATTCGCAAGGACGTAGTTTTAAAGACAAGGTTCCTGTTTTAGGGATGATTGAGCGTAAAGGTAAAGTTGTTGCTCATGTGGTAGAATCTGTAAGTGCTGAACAATTAGAACCTAAAATATTAGAGACAATAAATTTATTTGATACTGTCTACACGGATGAATGGAAGGCATATAATGATTTACATAAATATTACAATCATTCAATTGTAAATCATGGTAAGAAAGAATATGTGAATGGTAATGCAAGCACAAACTGTATTGAGAATTTTTGGGGGAATTTAAAGCGTGGAATTATTGGTGTCTATAGAGTTGTTTCAAGAAAACATCTTCAAAAATATGTTTATGAATTTGTTTTCAGACACAACACAAGAAAGATGAGCCCGAGTGAAAGATTTATGCACTTGATTTCAAATGTTAAAGGATGTAGTTTGACATATCAGAGACTTATAGCAAAACAAAAAATCTCGATATAATGAAAAATAGCGAGATTTTGTTATGGTTTTCCGTAGTCAATATGTAGTGATTTCTTCGTAATTTTGTAGTTTAAATATAAAATTCAAACTATGAGAAAATACCATTTATCGTATGATATAATAGATACCGAAGATAATAAACAATATAAAGAAGACAAAGAATATTTTTTATATTTACTTTATTCATTAGGTTATAATTCAATTTGTTCATACGCTGATTCTACAATAATTGTAGAATATGATGAAAATAAAATTACACCGATTAAATTATTTAATTTTTTAGACAACAACGTTCAGAATAATGTTCGATATTATATATCTTTAATCTCAATAGCACAAGGACAATCTATAGATTCATTCTATAATAATAAATATTTTAATTTTTTACAAAGAGAAAGGGATTTGAAATTTCAAGAGGAACTGCAGAATATTGATTGGAATTCTTTAAAAAAGCTTTATAATGATAGTATAGTTAAATATGGTTATTAAATATTTGTAAGAATGTCTTCAAAGTCAAACATTCCTTTTATTTTAAAAGCAGATAAATATCCATTAATTAAGGGTTGATTTTTATTTTTAGTTAATTTTATAGATTTTGGAAAACTTTTAAATGTTTTAATATATTCTATAAAAATATATAATTTCCAAAAGAAGTTAAATGTTTGTTGTTTTAAAAAATTCATAACAGATAATATTTAAAGTTATTTTTATATACTATCTGTTATGAATTTTGAATTTTAACTTAGTGTAAAATAGTATGTAGGTGCCTTAATTTTTTAAAAAGTAAAGGATTTGCAATTGTTCTTGACTCCGCTCGAACTATTATCAAAGATCAAGTTAATATAAATGGTGAAGGTCTCCCATGGAAAAATAAACATTTATATAAATACTAGATTTTAAGTATTTTAGCAAATAACTGGTATTACGTATTTTGCATATTGTTTGGATTTGCGAAATACGTGAATACGAATGACATTTCACCTAAAATTGCGGATGTAAATGAAGATATTAAGCACAATTATCTTAGTTTTAATTTCTACTATATGTTTTTCTCAAGATTTGGAACTTGAAAAAAATTCAAACTGGAAAAAATATAAGAAAGTTATAGAAACGAATTTTAAAAATAATTCAAAAACAGAATTTTTTTTAGAAGATGGAAAAATAAAAAATATTAAAATTTTCACTAATAATTTACTGATAAAAACAATATTTTTTAATGAAAACGAGATGAATGCTAAAGATTCAACAAAGAATATCTACAATGATGGAGAATTTATTTATTTCTACAATGAAAAAAAACAGTTAACTGAAAAAAGAAGTTTTGAAACGCTGTTTTTGACACAATATTTCTATGATAAAAATGGACTTTTAAAAAAGACAATTGGAACAGATGTTAAAAATAGATATAGACATATTATTGAATACAGTTACGACAAATGTTCAAATATAACAGAGGAAAAAGAAGAAGAAATAGGAGAGTCAATTAGAGGATATTTGTTTAAACCTTCTGTTTTAAATTATGAGTATAAATATAATAATAAAGATTGTATTTGGACTAAGAAACATTTAACAATATATGGAAAGAAAAAACTAGTAAAAAAAAGATTTCTAAAAAAAAATATTCGACAAAAGTGGTAACTGTTGTATAACAAGAAATTTTAAAAAAAAGTATAAAAATCACGGATTAAGTGCTAGTCTCAAAAAACGATAAAAATGCATATTCATGGAATTTAAAAAACAAGAAATTTTAGATTTTTTCGAAAAAAAGATAGTAATCTCAAGTATTAACACTATACATCAGAAAGCCAATTTTCCATTGATTTTTTTTGGTAAAAAAGTACTGAATTCAAATATTGAAACTGTAAAAGATGTAATTACTTCATTGACATTTACCATAGATGAAAAGGATAATTTAAACCTACTTAAAGATATATTCGATGTTTATCAAAATCCTAAATTTGCACTAGAAGCTAATTTATTTGGTAACCATCATATTGATGAAGAGGGAATTTTAGAATTTGGTACAGTTTCAAATAAAGATTTTGTTTTTGATAAAAACAAACTGGAAGAATATTTATATTTTATTTGGGATACCGGTAGATTTTTGCTTCATTATTACAAGCCGAATACCTTTATGAATGATGACAACAATATTCGAATTGAAATTTACACAAAATGATTTATTTAAAGGCATAGAGATTAATCTCACAAAACGATTAGATAGTACTATCGTAATTTAATAAATTACTGAATGTTTAGTGTATTCTATAAACCTGAAAATTAGAGAATGAGAAATAATATTTGTTCGAAAACCTGCTTTTTTAGTGCCTGCATAATTGTTTTTTATGGAATCATGTTTTCTTGTTCGACAGCAAGCTTTTCACAGAATGAAATTCCATATAAGAAAGATTCTCTGTATGTTGAAATTGAGAAATTAGGCCATGAACTTACTTTAAAGAATAAAGTTCCCGGTGTTGCAGTAGCCGTGATCCGGGATGGAAAGATCGCCTGGTTACAGTCGATCGGTTATGCGGATCTTGCTGGCAAAAAACCTGTAACTTCTGAAACGATCTTTAATATTGGCTCTATCTCCAAGCTGATCTCTGCCTGGGGCTTTATGCAACTCACTGAAAAAGATCTTGTCAAACTGGACGATCCCGTTGATCAATATCTAACCCGATGGCATCTGCCAGAATCTGAATTTGACAGATCAAAAGTAACACTGAGACGGATCTTGAGCCATACTGCAGGACTTTCTGTACACGGCTACGGTGGATCAGACCAAGGAATACCATTGCTAAGTCTGGAAGAATCACTGAACGGAAAAACCAAACGGAATGGTGAAACTGTACATCTCATCAGCGAGCCAGGAACTAAATGGAATTATTCCGGAGGAGGCTATACGTTAGCTCAATTGCTTTTGGAAGAGAAAACGAACCAAAATTTCTCCACCTATATGACGAATAATATCTTTCTGCCACTTGGAATGAAACATACAAGCTATGAATGGACAACAGAAATGATGGCAACCGCAGCAACGGCATATGACGAGCAGGGAGAACCTATAAAAAATCGAATATTTACTGAAAAAGCAGCGGCAGGTCTTCAGACTACTATTAAAGATTTGGCACATTTTGCAGAGCTGTCTATTATACCGGATTCTAATCAACTCAATAAAGTTTTGAAACCGAAAACCATTAAGCTAATGGAAACGCCCGTTCATCCATCATCCGAGGAGGGCGAAAGCGGTCTGGGCTATCGGTTTATGAATTATGAAGGTTTCAGAACCATAGGACATACGGGTGAAAATGCAGGCTGGAGTGCGGCTATGTTTTTGGATCGTCCAACTAAAAGTGGCATCATTATTCTATGCAACGGATCCAATGGTGATCGAGTTTGGTTTCCTATTTATCAAAGCTGGCTGAAAACTGTTAGGCAGAAAATGAATCTTCAAAGTAATCTCTGATAAAACTAAACAATAAAATCTCACAAAACGATATAAATTTTAATATCTCGCAGCAATCGATGGAAAATACTTTCAATTATACCAATCATAAAATACGCAATGCAGTATTGCGTTTCTTGCACTTGTATGGTATTTCTTACATATATCTTTTTATGCTTACGTCACAGTTTTCGCCATTAGAGGGTATCTATAAAAACGGGGTATTGTGGGGATGTAAAAATATTTTTAACTATAAGCAGATTGAGTATATTAAGATTACGGGAAGTGGCGATACGACTTTAGATTATTGTGTAGTAATCGTAAATCTGATCTTTGCTGCAGTGGTATCACTCATTGTAATTCTTACAGATAAAAAACAGCGCACATTCAAAGATCTTCATTGGTTAACGGTCGTAGTTGTTCGTTATTACGTAGCCATGATTATGCTGTCATATGGTATCTCAAAGCTCCACAACGGACAGTTTCCCGCTAACTCAATTGATCGGCTGGAAGAAAAAATCGGCGATATGTCTCCGATGGGAATGATATGGACAATGATGGGCGCTTCAACAGGTTACACATTTGTTTCCGGACTTCTTGAAGTTATTGGTGGACTTCTGCTTTTCTTCAGACGAACCAAAACTTTTGGTGCGCTTTTTTCCATGACTATTATGATCAATGTGGCTCTGCTTAATTTCTTTTATGATGTGCCTGTAAAAATATTTTCCAGCCACATCGTTTTGTCCTGTATATTTATTATAAGCGGTGATGCCAAAGGATTATATCGCTTTTTTATTTTACATCAACCATCTCAACTACGTTTTCATCCACGAAATTCTGACAAAAAATGGAAACGTAATACACTCACTGCCTTGAAATGTTTTGTATTGTGTTTTCTTATATTAACTTCATCGCCAGGACTTTTCTATAAATCACCACCTTTACCTTTGGAGGGGACTTATACTGTTGAAAAATTTATAATTAACAATAAGGAGTTACCGCATTCCAAAAACGACTCGATTGGTTGGAAAAAACTTTTAATCAGTTATCCTGGTTGGACAGACATAATACTTAACAATGACAGTTTGAACACGTTTGAAGCAGTTATAAATACAAAAGAAAAAACAGTTATACTAAGAAAGCCGGATTGGGATAATATACACGCTAATCTGCATTACAGTATACAGGAAAACTATACTTTTTTTACAGGGAAGATCGGTTATGACTCAGTAAGAATAAAAGCAAAAAGAAAGAAAAAGGAAGATTATCGATTAAACAAACGTGGATTTCATTGGATCAATGAATATCCTTTTAATAAATAATAAATACCTTTCAAATGCTCCTGTATAATTGAGTACATAAAAAGCGGGAATCAATCTCAAAAAACGATACTCATTATATAAAATGAAAATTTAAAAATATGGGCTGGAAAATATTTGTAACTTTTATCAAAGATGCAGGAAATATTGAAATCAATGATTGTCTAATACAATCTTTGGGATTTAAAGATTTTGTATTTGTAGAAACGACCAATTTTAGTGAACGACCAGAAGTTGGAGAACTCTATGTTTCAAAATTTAAAAATCATCTTTTAATTGCTAATTCAGATTTAATTTGGCAGTTTACTAAACCTGATACAACCAAAACTGAAAGGAATTTTATAGAGACATTTCCTTCTTCAGAAATTTTTTCTTTGAATTTAGGATATGGAACGTATTATTGCCTAATTGAAAATGGAATCAAAATCCGTCTAAGAGAAGTTGGAGACGAAATTTATCAAGATGTAGGAAAACTGATTCCTGAAGAATTAAATTTAAAAGCTGAAGATTTGTTTGATGACGAGGAGTTAAAATTTATGAAAGAAGAATTAACAAAGGAGGAATTCGAGCAACAGTACCAATCCAATTTAGCATATGAGACAGCATTCGAGTTAACAAAAAGATTTTTCGGAATAAGGTACGATGAATTTGAAATTAAGGATTATATATTTGAAAGCGTAAAATATAGAAATTATCAGATAGATGATATACAAGATTATGGAATCAAAGCAGACATGCAATTTGAATAATATTAGTCTCACAAAAAGATTAATATAATCTTTTCAACTTCTTGATGCGGGTGATCAGTTTCAATCTCTGACTCCTTATCTTTTAATTCAGATTGACCAGGGCTTCGATGTAGAAATTATTCAATGGTGACGATTTTTTTTAGAGCAAACCTTTTAGCAATTGATTTTTACAATTTAAAACATCTTTTCATCGTTTTGAATTTATTCATTCGATTCATTCTGTCTGGAAATCAATTTTAAATCTTTTATTTCTAAAATTTTTTCCTTATATCCGATTGTCAGTACCCGAGCTAGTGCATTTACGATTTCATCATAAGTCAATGTTTGATTGCGAAATAAAAATGGATAGATAAAATTAAGTCCTTTATAAATCAACCTCACATTCTCTTGTACTTTTAATGGAATTATAAAACCGGGTCGGAAACTGTAAGCAGCTCTAAAATGCAGTTTCTTTAATGTGTTCTCTGTTTTGCCTTTTACCCTTGCCCACATTATTTTCCCATTTTCTGAACTGTCGGCGTAAACGCCCGATAAGTAAAAGAAAACCATATGAGGGTTCAGATCAGCAAGTCTTTTTGCAAACATCAACTTGGTATAAAAAGTGATGTGGTTGTATTTCTCCTCGTTCATACCAAAGGAACTTATCCCGGCACAATAGAAACAGCCATCGTAGCCGGTCAACTGAGCACCGTGAGCATCTAAATCTGTAAAATCCTTTACAATCAGTTCCGAAAGTTTTGGGTGGCGTAATTGAAATGTTCTTCTATTTACCATTAATACCCCGGTAATAGCGGGATGGTTCAGAGCAGCCAATAGGACGCCTTCCCCGATCATTCCTGTTGCTCCTGTAATTATGATCTTCATTCTCTTATTTCTATATGCTCATCAGCATTTTTAATCATTTTCCAGAACAAATCGAATGTATCCTCAATGATCTTATTTTGAGCTTTCTTATTGAACTTTTTCGATAATAAGTATTGATTTACACCAAATACCTGATTACTGATCAAAGTGTATAATAAATTTACATCGGTATCGATGATCTGCTTCTCCTCGATGGCCGAACGAAAAATCTGTAATACGGGTGCTATCTGAGCGGAAATCTCATCATTCCCAATTTTTTTTAGATAGGGTGAATTGGAGAACTGTGCCAGAAACAAGAACTCTTTTGGATTACGGAGTGACCATTTTAGAGACTCCTCATAATAGGTTTTAATCATCTCCTTTGTTGATTTAGCTCCTGACAATACAGCATTTATATTTTCTGCAGCCAAACCCTTTAATCTCAAATAGAGCGACACAATCAGGTCGTCCTTGGTGGGGAAAAAATAAAACAAAGTTCCCGTTGCTATACCAGCTTCTTTTGCAATTTTGCTTGTGGGTGTATCATTAAATCCTTGAGCTACAAATAATTTCAAGGCAGTTTGCAGCAGTATTTCTCTTTTATCCATCTATTATATTTTTGGAAAATACAATTGAAGTATAACAGTACCCATACTTCGATCGTATTCCTAAATCATTAGTATTACTTAATATCATCCATTGGACCGCAAAATAATTCATTAACCATAATTGTGTCCAGATATTCATAAAGCCCACTAATCAGGCTATCCTTAAATATTAGCACCAATATCACATCGTTTTCGTAGATATGACCATCCTTTCTTGTTCCACGAATATGAACATGAATTGCTGCTCGCTCTTCATCCGCGGTAATAGATTGCAGCGTCATTTTCATCCCTTCCGGAAACCGTTCCGCCACAGTCCCCCACAGTTTTGCCTCGTTTTCTGGTGACTGGTATCCACCAAAAGGCCAGGATCCCTCACCACTCAACCAATACACACAATCTGCCGTTTTCAATTTGTTCATTTCGTCAAATTTTCCAGCGACCATTGCGTCGAAATACTGTTTTGCAATTTCTTTTGTTTTCATATATAAAATATTAGTGACTGTTCAGTCAGTCATCGCAAATTTATAAATAAATTATTTACCCACAAAATCAGTTTTGAAAAACAGATTTTAAACGTTTATATGAAGTCAAGTATAAATATTTTACGATCATGCTGATGTTTAGCGAAGTATTCAAGCTGTCCTTCTTAAGCTTGTTATTAACACCGGGACACCTTTTTTAAAAAGTGTGGATGTAATTATTGTTGAACCAAATGTCGCAGGATGGGATCATTCCTAATGTTCCATTTCACTGGCAGCAATATTCAAATGTCTCCTTTTATCTACTTGTAATTGTTTTCAATTTCCTACTTGATATCGATATCCGTAGTGGATAAATATTCCATTTGAACCAGGTGTCGCGTCAAGTTACTGCAACTACCGAATAGAGAAGGCTGAAAACTTTCACAAGAATCAAAAAATAATGAATTTTGTTCTTAAAACCAAACCGTAAATCAATTGATTTTTAATGAAATGAAGCTACTGCAACTACAAACTTGAGAGCTCAAAAAACTTTTGTAAGAATAAAAAAAGAATGAATTTTGAACTCTGAGAGACAAGAATAGTATGGTAGTTTCAAAAAAAGTCCATGAAACTAAAACAAATTTATAACAAATACAAAAACAATAAAATGGCTATAAGAGATAAAAATACATTAAAAACATTTTTTGAAACAGGAGACATTCCTACGCAAAATCAATTTGTAGATCTAATAGATTCCTTCAAACATCAAAACGACACTCATGCCCTTCTTCTCACCGACCGAGAAATAGTATCAATAGCAAATCGTATAGCAACTATTGACAATGGGTTTGTTGAATACTATTTTGATAATATGAGCAATTCATTACTTAAATTGAATGTAGCTCAAGAAAATCTAGAAAACCAAGAGATAGAAATCAGATGTGACATACATGATAATGGTGATGTAAGAAAACAGTATTTTGTTGGTAATGGACCTTATACTGTTGCTATAAAAGAATTTGAAAGCGAAAAGTTACAAGCCAATGAGTACTACTATTTGTATTATGAAACAAGTCTATATGATAGCGTAGATAGACTAATTGGACACAAACTACCAGCTACTCTCAATGGTTATGAATTTGGCAAACTAGATGGAAAGAGCTTTCATTTTTACATTTCAAAACAAAATTTTGGAAAAGAATTAAACGTACTGCATACCAATATTAAGTTCATTAATAAAACAGATATTCCTATTGAATATAAATGCCAGAGTACTAATTGGCGTGATATCTATAGGAATGAAAATAGCTCAACCGCTCATTATGACCAATGGGATTATTTATACTTCAGTTATAATGCAGACATGACAAAAGAAGATTATACTATTGAGTGTAGTGTTTATGATACCAACACAAACGAATTATTAATAATCGACTACCTAGAGCCCGGCGTAAATTATAGACATTTTGGGAACAGTAGTGATACTGAAGGAAATAGAGCAGATAAAGTGAGGAACATTACAATAGAATGCATAAAACTACAAATCTAAATGGATTAAAAGTTCGGATTTGGAGCTTCACCTCAAGGAGCAATCAGAAATATAAAAATCGAATGTAATTATTATAAAAATGCAAAATATTACAATTGAGAAAATTTCAAAAAACGATTTCATAAAATTTTTTATCCCATTGAAATGATAGATCTAAAAAAACATTTTTTTGTAAAAGATTTACAGGCAGAAGAAATTGCAATAATTCAGTACACAAATTTATCTGTAGCCTTATAACAATAAAGTATGCTATATTGCTGATCATGATCAGTTACAAACTGATATCAATCAAAATTTAAAAGAAAATTTTCTTGAACAAATAAACAGTAAGCTTAAAATTATTAATAGTACATCATTAATATTGTCAAGTTCAATAGGTTTATATTGACTTAGAGAGTACCGGCTATGAAGCTGAAATATTTAGGATTATTTCTGACAAAGTATCTGTACTATCAAATTTTATAGATAATGCAAATATTGCATCTGAAAATTATACTAAAACGGTTAGTATTAAAGAGGAGGATCAAGCCTTTGAAAAATATGAAGAGAAGTACGTTTACAGATTAAGCAGATGAGATATGAGTGAGAAAATATGAATAGCCATTTCGTTAAGAAAACTTTTCGACTTCAGAAATTCCAAACCTTAATAATATGCGAGCTTTTTTCATCGCATTCCCAATTTGGAACGCAGTGCGTACCGAATTGAGTTGGGCTCACTATCGAATTATTAGTAGAATTGAAAATACTGAACACAGGATACAGTATATAGAACACTCCATTGAAGGAAACTGGAATACCAGAACGCTTCAAAGAAACATTGACAGCCAATATTTAGGACGATTATTAAAATTTCCGGAGGCAGAAAACAAAGAAATATCCAATTATATTAAATACCCTTATATATTTGAATTCTTAGGACTTCCTTCAGACATATTACAAACTGAAACTAAAATAGAATCAGCTTTAATTACTCATCTTCAGCAATTTTTAATGGAGTTAGGGAAAGGGTTTGCATTTGTTGCTAGACAGCAGCATATCGTTACTGATACTTCAGATTTCTATATAGATCTAGTATTTTATAACTATTACCTTAAATGCTTTGTGATTGTAGATCTTAAAACTCATAAGCTGACTCACGAAGCCATTGGGCAAATGGATATGTATGTAAGAATGTATAATGATCTTAAAAAAGGAGTCGATGACAATCCCACAATAGGAATTATTTTATGTACCGAAAAAGATGAAACTGTAGTAAAATACTCCGTAATGTCAGAAAATGAGAAGCTATTCGCAAGTAAATATAGAACATATCTTCCTGATGAAAAAGAACTGAAAAATTTGATAGAGGCAGACAGAGTGAAATTTGAACTGGATAATCAGAACTTATAAAACACTCAAATACATAACCTCTTAAAATCTCAAAAAACGATTGATTATATTTATCGCATATCACTACGAATTTGGGTGGATATTTGCTATTGTATAACGGATATAAATAAGCTGTACGTCATTTTAAATGAAATGTGTAAAAAACGAAAGAACTAAAAACCTAATAATGAAAAAAACTTCTCTATTTATTATTCTTTTTATCTCAATACAGTATTTATCTGCACAAAACATTGTTGATTTTTTCTATTCAATTCCAGCTGAATATTTAGACGAGCTAAGCTATATTGAACGAAAAAACCTAGTTTCAAATGGCTCATTGACAAATGATGATATGTACTATTCTTTGAATATTGATAAGAAAAATGGATATTTAAGATTAGAGCAATCATACACAGAAGGACAATCTGGTTATCAAATATTTGAAATTACATATTGGAATATTAAAAACAAAAAATTAATTGCTATTTCTTCTGTTAGCGGAAGCAATGGTGGCTTTTCTCAAAATAATTTCAAATTCTTTGAGTATAGAAATAAAATACTTACAGAAGTGAAAACAGGATATTTAAAAAGTTACACAAATAATTTTGACGTATTTATGGATAATCTTGTTGGTGAATTCTGTAAATTGTCTGTTAGTCAAAGTATAAAAGAGGAATTGGTAACATCACAGTTTACAATTGAATTGCCAAAGACAGGGAAAAATATTAATATATCATTTAAAGATAATTATATGTCAGCAACAGATTATTTTATAAAAAAATATTCAAAGTTTATAAAATTTAAAGAAAAAATCTATGTTTGGAATATTACAAAAGAACAATTTGAATAAATAACGAACGCCCAACAATGGTGTTGCGTCAGGCGGGCTGAAGTACAAAATTCAATGGCAGTTTTCCACTTAAACATTAGTAATAAAACCAGCTTTGTGCATCGATTTCTCGCCCGAACACAAAGTCCCAAAACATTATTAATTGCTATTGAAATCTCAAAAAATGATATATTAGCTCATCACTTGCAAGAGTTTGTATACTGAACGTACCCTGAAACCTGTCGATTGTTCTGCATATATATGTCTACTTATGAAGAAAGGCTCAGATTATACAATCCAAGCCCTGGCTTTTTAACTTCCGCATCTGTCCAATTTACTGTTTTCCTCAAAAGGCCAAAAGATCTGTAATTGTAAGATTCTCATATTTTTTAAGAATATCATCGTTAGAACGGTAAATTTTGCCGTCTTTGTCAATTCTTTTTTGTGTTACCCTTATTTAAAAACAGTTTATTCGTTTCTGAATCACGCTCTTTGACGAAAATTACTAATTTTGTTTTATCATCTTCGAATCTTAAAGTGATTCGACTGGCTTCCTCACTCCAACCACCATAAAAACTGGCGGTTTTAATTTTAGCTTTTAAGTCTTTCAGTAAAACTTTAACTTTTTTACCTATATACAGATTTTTATTAGTTTGAAACTTTTCTATATTTTGTTGGTTGACGATCTTTCTCTGAGCGCTTATAACTGTAGATAAGCCAACTGCTATTATAAAGAAAATTTTTGTGACCATTTTCATAAGTATCTATTATTTTAGTTTAAGGACAATTAGACTGTGAATAAGAATTATTCCCATTATCCTTCGCATTTATTTTTTTAAAATTTCCGTTAGAATCCATTTTTGTTAAAGCGATTCCGGCATTAACACATGGGCAATGGCTAATTCAGGATTGCCATAAAAATAAGCATTATCCCAATCCGTATATGCCTGTCCTGAAAAATCAGGAGAATTGCCAGGCGTTTGATGAGGCGGGAAATTTTGTAAAAATGTATCAAAAGCACCTGCATTTGTAATCACTAAACCATATACTGTACCGTTTGGCAGTAGCAAATATCTTGTATTGAAACTATGATGTTGAGTGTGAAAAAACATCATACTGTAAATATCTCCTAAAGGAGGACTATTTGTTGGATGATTATGAATATCTGCTTTTGGAAAAGGAAATGGATTATCAATAGTTCCGCTGTATTGTCCCAAATGCTGAACACCTGTAGATTCTAAGGGGCGGTCGGCGGTGGCGCTTCCAAATCCTACAGCATGTTCGCCGCCAGATTGGGCTTATCAATTTAGCACTCCGTTCTTTGCCGTATTGAACTTAGGATTCTGTTTCGTTGAATGACTTTAAAGGATGTATTTTTAGAATTCCATCATTGAAAACATTACTTAGAATTATGGCAACAAAATTTCTTGCAGATACTTTTTTAGCTTTAACAAGCTGTTTAATTGCAGAAAGGTCATCAGTACCTTTTAGTTTTTTCAATTCTAAATCAATTGGAAAACCGATATGCAATAATCTATCGAAGTCTTCCATGTTCATGAAATTCTTTTCATTTATTTGCTCTTGAACTTTTACGAATTCTGTTTTATCTAATAAACCATTTTCGCAAGTCAAAGTTATATGTTGATCTAAAGTCATTGTTTTAATTATGATTGTAAAGATACTAAACTTCGCTCACCCATCTTAGCAAACATTTTCCGGAACAATTATCTATCCTGAAAACTACCAATCTATTTTCCATCGACAACACCGATAAACAAACCTTTTAGATCGCCTTTGATCTAAACATATGCGAATTGCAAATGTTTGTCACTAGAACCGGAGCAAACAGTCTGATAATTGATATTTTCGGGCAATTCCTGATTCCTTACTATCTTCAGTACTATAACAGTTTGCCAAACAGAAAAAATGCAGAGGTTTAATCGCTTTTCCGTCTTCGATTTTCCTTTTTCAACAAATACTGCATTGGTGAAAGATTCTGTAAACTTTCGTGCGTAGGGTTATAACTATTTGATTGTCAGTGCTGGATGTTTTTGAACATTATTAATTATTGGGAGGACTACTTTTTGCTAACCACTTCATAATATTTGACGAGACTCTAAAAGGGGACTTTTTTATTTTCACGAAGACAGAATTCTTCCGATCAGACAAAATTTAAGACAAAGAATTTGAATACGAAAAAATAAACGAACTTAACGAATTCAAAAAGAAACTTACACTTAAGACACTTGAAACTTAATAGTGAAGAAAAGAAAGAATAGGTAAGGGACTTAAAGAGAAGTAAAAAATGGATTGAATAGCATAAAAACTACTGCTGGCTCGCATTTTTGTTAGGCGGGCTGATGTGCAAGCATCCTCTTTTGTGCTTCTTATGAACTTTAGTAATAAATTAAACCTTGTGCTCCTAAACCCGCCAGAACACAAGACCAGAAAACGTTGGCGGTAATTGTAACAAACCTATGGCATTAGACTTTCACAGACTTGACAACAAAGAATATTTGTTCGGCCTTGACGACAAAAAGTATACAAATCTTCACGAAATCTTCACGGAGTATAAAAATTGGACGGGCGTTTATGTTGACCCGTATGGCGACATAAAATTAACAATTGAAAATCAAAAAATGCTTGTGAAAATAATTGACAATTACATTGAGAAAACGAATTTAAACACAGACAAACAAAAAACAATTGACATTTTGGAGTTTAGAACGTTATTGAAATATTTTTCACACCAAAATTTAGAGATTGAAATAATAGGCGACTAAAAGGGAACTTCAATATAAATTAAGAACAAAACTTAAAGACAAACAAACTAATTCGGTCCGATTTTTACTTGTTACAAAATATAACTTTTGACATTGACAACAAGGAATTTTAGGAATTCAGAAAAGCTGAAAATAATTTGGAAATTACATAACCTATAAATCAGATTATACAATACGTAAATTTGAAAGTTGTTCCATAAACAAAACCATAATCTCTCAAAAAGAAAAACAGAAAAACAGAAAATAAATGAGAAAAATAATTACATTTTTACTTTTGACCTTAGTACACGTATCAATTTATTCACAAGAAAAAGTGCTGTACGATATATTGAAAATGTCTGAAGTGATTCAGGTAAGCTTAGAAGTTGAAAATAAGCCAAATGGTAATTTTCACTTGATTAAAATTGACACGCTCATTGTAACAGACAATGAGGGGCGAAGACCTTCGGATAATTTCATTCATCGTATTTACAGAAGAGCTAATGTCTTGGCACGTTATGAAATTGATAAAAAGAAAAAATACAAAAATTTTAATGTTAAAGGTGTGATAAAGTACTTTAAGCCATCTGTAAACAAAAATTCATATTTCAATTTGGGCAAAATCAAAAATTTGAAAAAAAATATTAATTTAATGGATAAAAGTATCACCAATAAAAATCCTAACATTTTATTCAGTATTGTAGATTCTACAACTGTGGAAAAGGTATTTCCAAACTATGAATATAGAACCAACGATAGAGACGAGTACAAGAGAATTGACTTTAAGGATTATGATTTAATTTATGCATATAAAGCTGACAAAAAACAAGATTTCGTAGTAGCGGTAAATGAAGAACTTGAGCCTGGTTATAACACACTAACGTTGGTCGATGAAAAAACAGGAATTGGTTACAAACTTATAAAGTTGAAAAAAGATATGACTCCGAGTGAAAAGCAAGAAATCACAATCGAATTGATGATTGAAAATGAAAATTCGATTACATTAATTCCTTTCGATTTCAAAAACGTCGAACCCAGAAATTTTTGAAAACGCAAATCTCACAATACGGATTTTGCAATAGGTGGCGAAGCCGCAAAGTTTAATGCAGTTCTTTATTGAATTTTTTTGCAAAATTGAAGATTTGTGCTTCGATTTCCTCACCATCGCAAAGACCCGGAGCGTTATCCATAGGTGAAAATTAAATCCTAGAAAATGATTTTTTATCTTTGATTAGGTCATGTGACTGGAAATAGATGTATACAATTGCCTGCTATTTAACACAATCATCATACAGACAGAATGAAAGAAATTATTTGCCCCTATCCTTGGGACTGCGGAAAAAACTTTGACCCTTTAGAAATGGAAAATAATGACTTTGAATTTTTAAAATCAGCGGCAGAAAAAAGGATGACTTTTATGTTTTTGCATTGTCCGAAATGCGAAAGACAATTTCAGTTTGACACAGTTCAATGGAAAGCTGAAAAACCTGATGTGTTGAATGTTTCTCTTTGGAAAAAACTGGGAAAACCAAGTGTTGACCATAAAAAACCTCCTGCATGTATGAATATGTCTTTACAGGATCTGCCGGATGAAGGATGGAAGCCTGTTCCTGGTTTTGATGAAAGGTTCTTGATATCTGATAAAGGGAGGGTTAAAAGGACGGAGGGATGGACAGTAGCAGGTAGAAGAATCTTTCTAAAAGAACAAATCTTAGCCCAATTTGTACATACTGACGGAACTCATCAGTCTCTGTACACAATTTTGAACTATAAGGGCAAAAAAACTGCTATTACAATTTCCAAACTTTTATTTTACTGTTTTGTAAGAGAATTTGATATATTTGGTAAAACCTTTTTTGTCATAAACAATAATGATCCGTTCTGGAACTTGGATCACAGCAAACTGTCGCTACACTCAATACATTCAGTGCTAAAAGGAAAAATATGAAATCACCTTTTCGCTTTAGGTGCAATGATAATATAAGTAATTGGTCTCAGAAAACGATTATTAGAAATGTACTTATTTGCCTTTCAGTCCATGCTTAGCGCTCCATTTCTTAGGTTTCATTCCAAAATGCTGCTCAAACAACCTTCCGAAATAACTCAAATTAGTAAAGCCTAACTGATATCCGGCTTCAGAAACTGAAAGATGTTTTTCCTGCATCAATCTTGCTGCTTCCTTCATTCTTAGGTATTGGCAGTATTCGTAGATACCTTTCCCAAAAATTTGTTTGAAAAGCTTTCTGAGCTTTAGCACATTCATACCACTTATTTTTACCAGTTCGTCTTGTGTCAAAGGATCGTCAAGAGAAAATGAAATCGCATCCCTTATACGGTAAAGAGCTGCTATTTCATCACCACGAAGGCTTTGATATTGGACATATTGTCGCTTGGAAAGGTTTTTAAAAAGCAGGTATAACAGCTCCAGTGCTCTTAATTTGTAGTAAGCTTCGGAAAGTATACCGGATACTGGAGTTCCGGCAATCTCAGTAACAAGATCACCCATCTCCGGCGACATAAATTCTTCAATCAAAAATGTTTTTTCATCATCGAACAGATAACGGAATATCTCTTGATCTTTGCCAATGAAACTTTTAAGAAAATCGAATTCGATCAGTATCGTAATCTGGGTAATGGTAAGCCCTTTTGGAAATATTACTTCGCTTTCCAGATGCAATGGCGTTACACGAATATGTGGTCTTGCCTGGAGGGATTTTTCGGAATATTGATATGTATGATCATTCGAAGAATGATTAAAGATGTTCTGGAAAGAAAAAAGCAGGCCTTTCGTTACAGTATTAACAGGTTTTCTTTTGTATATAAATGTCTCCTCTGCAATCACAGACCTGATCATCAGCAGCATTTCAGGGAGCATATCAACGATATGAATCTCGTTGAGCCTCAAGAGATGCATAGTGGTACTAAAATCAGATGCTGGCATTCCTAATTTCTCTGCCAAATCAAGCATTTGCTTCTCGTTGTTTGTTGAGCTCATTTTATGGACTATTTTTATTATAAATTGGACTATTTTATCCTTAAATGTAAAGCTAATTTTGCAATAAGAATTTAAAATTTTTTAGAAATGAGAAAAAATATATTAATATCAGGCGGAGGAATTGCAGGATTGACTGCAGCAAAATTGCTGTCAACACAAGGACATCAGGTTACCGTAATTGACAGGGCTTCTTCCTTTGCGAAGGCAGGTTTCCTGATATCACTTAAGAGCTTTGGCGTCAGGATCATGGAGGAACTCGGCTTGACTGCAGAACTGCAGGCAGTATCTTCTCCATCCGAGTTTGTAAGCTTTTTAGAAAAAGACGGGCAGGTTATTCAACATATCAGCTATGAAAAGATGAACGAGAATATTGAACGTTCCGTACTGATTTCCCGTGGTCAACTTCATAATGTGTTATATGATTGTTTAAAAGGTCAGATAAATGTATTTTTCAACACAACGATTTCCAAACTTACTTCAATAGGCGAGAGAACAGAGGTGGTATTATCTGACGGACGCGAAATGGAAGCTGATATCATTATTATTTCTGAGGGTTTACGTTCTTCAACACGGGAACGTTACTTCACGAATGCTCGAATAGTAGATTTCAATACACTTTATATGGGTGGAAGACTGCAAATTGAACATTCCTGTAATGTGGGTGATTTTAAAATTTATATCGATGTGAATAAGATGCTCTCTATTTATCCGATTGCTAATAATGAAATTGCTATCCAATGTTATATCCACCATAAAGGTGATCTCGCAACGATAAGGGAAAGACCGGCGGAACTGTTATACCGCTCTTTCGGTCATTATGGCATCGAAGTAACGGATCTGCTCAATCGTTTTGCTGAAGAAGGCATGATGTTCATCGATAAGATGGGAATGGTAGACGCACCTGACTTAGTCAATGGAAATATGGTTTTGCTTGGTGATGCAGGCTATTGTCCCACCGCACTGTCAGGAATGGGGGCATCACTTTCAATCTATGGAGCTAAGGCGTTGTCTCATTTTATCAACAAAACACCTGATGATTTAAGATCAGCCTTCAACAATTATAATGGATTGATGCAACCGATCATCCACAAATTCCAAAGTAATGCGAGAAATAATGCTAACTCTTTTATCCCTGCCGATGAGCAACAGCTTCATCAGTTTATCAATACTTTCAGGGCGGCTTCTGACATCGAACTTAAAAAGATCATGACTGATCCGATCATACTCACCGAAGATCAATTGAATTTTAAAATCAGTTAAGTGATGAACTTCAAAAAAATATTTTCCATCATTTTTGGATTTGGAACCATTGGTCTTTTAAGTTCAGTATTTGCCAAAATACAGGGCATTTTCTTTCCCGCTTCTATGCAACTTTTTAATCTGCTTACATGGACTTCTTATGATATCATTCAGCTTATCATCAAATTAGTATGCGTTTATCTTAGTTGTATTGCAGGAGGTATGGTAATATCATTATTTGGCGGGGAAAAAAGAGAGCAGTATATAACGGCAATCAGCATCCTGTTGATCGTAATATGGTTGTGGATAAGCACTATTAATCCCTTATGGTTCTGGGCATTGTTGCTTACAGGGATTATCCCTTTTGTTCTGATTGGAAGTAAAATTAAAAAAAATTGCAGCCATTAAAATGACGAATACAGATCAATAATATTAAGTACGAAAAATCAAAGACCTTATTTAAATTCTATTGAAGGAAATTGAAATACTAAGGACACTTCCAAGAAACATTGACAGATGCTTAAGATTTCTATATAGATCTTGTATTTTATAACTATTACCTGAAATGTTTTGTGCTAGTGGATCTTAAGACCCATAAGTTCACACACTCAGCATAAAATATTATCTTAAAAAATGAGCAAAAACTTATTTGGATTTTATTAAATTAAATTGCCGAATGTTTGATGTGCTTTGTAAACCCTAACAACAGCAAAAAATCTCAAAAAAAGATTGCATTAAAAACTTAAAAAGCACCGATAATGAATTATTGGTTTTTTCGCTTATTATCACAGTGATTTTAATTTGTAGGCTCAAATTTCTTAATTGCTTCCAATGTAGTTGGAGTAAATAAATTGACCAGATTTCCGTCAGGATCTCTAAATAAGAAAGAATTATTTCCCCAAGGCATTATCGTCGGCTTTTGTACAATATATGGTTCTAAAAAAGTTATTAATCTATTATATTCTTTTTCTACATCCTCAACCATAAATTCAATAATTGCTGTACGATTTTTAGCCGCCTGAGCTACACTTTCACCACCGAAAAACTGAAGTGTATTAATACTTCCAATAGCCAAAGTAGCTGTTTTCGTCTGTAATTCTGCAAAGTCAGGAGCAAAGCGTTTAATAGTCAATTTTGTGATGTGTTCATAAAATTTTATTAAAGCCTCCACATCGGCGGTAATTATTCTGATAGATACTAAATTCATAATGTTTAATTTTCTGAAACAAAAATAAACTGACTTTGGGACAACAGTCTGTCAGTAGTCCTTGTGGTGTTTGAATTAATGTGAAATATTAAAGATATTTCTCTAATATTGATTAATATGTTGAAGATATTTTTGCAAAAAAAACAATTTTTTGATTGCATTAAACATTATATTTACAAGTAGTTTACAAAACAATAGTCTCAAAAAACGATGAAGAAAAAGAAGGTTTATATTTTCGTAGTAATAACAGTAATAATTTTGTTTATACTTTTTAATGTAAAGTATGCAAAAGGAGTAGAAGTAGGAACTTGGGGAAGGAATAGGAGTATTAATTGGAGATAGAACTTTGAATTTTAATGGAAACTTATAATCTCACAAAACGATACAATACTTTTCGATTAGTTAGAATTAAACCTATTTAATTCGGCTTGAATATTAAAACATTAAATTTGTATCATGAGGTTAAAATGCAATAAGAACAGTTTAATTTGTATCAGCCAAAAAGTAATTTTAGGTATTAAAAGACCTAATTCTCTGGAAGGAGCAAAAGTTTTAGGTAAGCCAGTTTTGATAAACGCATGCAATATTGTTTTTTTAAGTCACAATAATGATGGGCAGGTTACTTTTTTCACGCAAAATGGGTTTGAAATATCGATTAACATATTTTTCTCAGAAGCTGAGCAGATTCTAAATAGTGCTATGCAAGGAAAGGAAGACGAAGTTAATTAGCTTTGAATTTCATATTGTACCAATTTAACTTACAATATAACTACCAATCAATCTCAAAAAACCATGAAAAATTTTAGCAGCTAGTATGGGTTATGAAAGTTAAATAAATCAGATTCGCTCAATGCATAAATTTTAAAGTTGTACTACATTTTATCTCAATAAAAAGCGGGGAATTGAATATACAAATTGATAAAAGAGAAATAATTACCTTAAGTGATTTCGAATTAGGATGGAGGTTTGATAAATATCATAATTCTGATATCTCAGATTATGACAAAAAAGAAATTTTAGCTCTATCGGAAATTGAATCTAAAAGATTTAACAAAGTAATCGATTATTATGAAATTGAATCAAATAGAATTGGAAAATATTTAGAAACAGATTGGTTTTCTGCAAGTTCTGAGAATGAAGACAAAGTGGAGGGATTTAGAAATCAGGTAGGAAATTATTTAAAACCATTAATGAGGATATAATCATTTCCTGGGAAAGAAAGCTAACATTAAAAACAACAAAAAAAATATTCATAAAATATTGGACTGACTTTCTGTATCCAAGTCAGATGATGTGACAATAATATCTGAGCGAACAAATTGGATATTATTTTATAATCATTGTGAAGTTGCAAATATTTGGATAAAAAATAAATCATAAAAACCTCGCACAGCAAGGGCTTGGCAACATCGGGCGGGAAGTCTTCCATTTTCTTTTGACCCCAGGTAGAAATTAAATTTAGTTTAAAGTTTCGGTAGCAAATGCGTGCCCGTGTCAAGGTACGAAATGGTAACTATGGATAATCGGGGTCTCAAAACGATTTTCAAATGAAAAAGATTAAATTGTAATTGCTGAAACAAAATATCGGTTACAATATAAGGACATAATTTGGTATTAAATATGATTGATTTACAACATATTATTGATATTTAAATTTATTAACGCTTGGAATTAAACTAGGTCCGAAAAAGTTGCGGAATCTACTGATAAGTTAGATCAACGACAGAGAGATAATAAGGAAACACCTAAAAACAAGACTTCGCTGAAACCGCAAAATCATAAAAAAGGGATTAGAATATCGAAACGATATAGATGAAAATTCTCAAAAATAATCCCGACGCCAGTCGGGATTATTTTTATTATTATAACATTATCTCTTCTCTTACCACGGACATTCTTGAGTTTCAGAATCATGGTCATCACTTATAAACTTTTTTGAAGGAATGTTTTTATTTAGAACGGTATGAACAATTGTAGTCGCTGCTTCATCAGGCGTACCGTTGCCTTGATTATTGGTAAGGTCAGTTTTTATAAACCCTGGATCAATCAGATGAACCCGGAACTTCGGGAGTTGGTTGCCAAGAGAAATTGAATACATATTCAGCGCAGCTTTGGATACGGCATAGACCATAAAAAGATTGGCATTTTCGTAATATTTCCATTTCGTGTCGCTGTGGAGTGTCAGTGATCCAATACTTGAACTGATATTAATAATGTGTGGTTCCTCTGATTTTTCCAATAAGTCTGTAAAAGACTGAACGACTCTTAAGGTTCCGTATAGATTGGTATTTAAAACTTTTTCAAACTCTGAAATTGTGACATTGAGAGCATCTTGTGGTATACTTCCGGTAATGCCGACATTATTGATCAACACATCTAATCTTTCTGTCTTTTTACTAAGTCTGCTTCGGGCATCTTTTACAGACTCATCATCGGTAATATCAATTGGTACAATTTCACAGTGTGGTAAGCCTTCTGATTTTAATTGCTCTAGAGCCTCTAAGCCCCGATGCTCACTTCGACACCCGAGATACACATAAAATCCTTTTTGAAGAAGTTGCTTTGCGGTAGCGAAACCAATTCCTTTATTGGCTCCTGTAATGAATACTTTTTTCATTTTTTTATTGATTTAAAAATTTGATATTGCAAATTTGGATCAACAAAAAATAGAATTTTTTCACATTTGTGAAAAAGTGATTAACGGATACTTTTTCTCACTCTGCTTAAGGATGGCTGTTTCATCCCTAAGTAAGATGCTACGTAAGACAAAGGGATACGGTTGACCATATTTGGATAATGTTTCATGAAAGACAAATATCGTTCGGTAGTATTTCTTGCAATTAGAGAACTCCTTCTTTCCAATTTTACCGATTTATGTCTGATAATTATTTTTTGAATGATGTCATTTAATCCGGCAACAGATTGTAATAACCCGTTCCAGTCTTTCTTTGAAAAGACAATGAACGAACAGTTTGTAATGGCTTGGAGATTTGCAATAGGAGTGGAACTTTTATCGGAATTATCCCAGTCTGAAAGCCAATGGTTTTTTTCCACAAAGTAATGCGTGATCTCATCTCCCTTATCGTTTTCGTAATAAACCCGCAGAATTCCCTCTCTAACAAACCCAACGTATTTTGAGATTTTTCCTGTTTCCCAAAAATAGTCACCTTTTTCAAATTCTAAATTTTTTGATTTATCTTTTATTAATTCAATGTCTTGTTGGCTGAGATTTCCAAATTGCAACAGAAGATTTAAAAATTCACTCATTCTGCAAAGTTATCAAATCTTAAAAAAAAAAACGATTTAACATCAGAATTTTATAAAAGGGAAATATGATGGAGGTATTTTGTATTAATAAAAATATATACTGGAAATTTAAACCATAAAATCACCAAAAAATGTCTATAAGCAGGACCATAATAAACGACATAAAAAACATCATAGTAGAGTCAAAGAATAGTGCTATCCGTACTATTTATCATCAAAGGAATATGATGTATTGGCGTATTGGCAAGCGTATTTTTGAGGAGGAGCAAGAAGGAAAGATCGTGCAGACTATGGTAAATTTCTTACTAAATATATTTCTGAAGAATTGGAACCGGAATGTGGTAATGGCTTTTCTAAAATACAAAATGAAATTTTCCGTCAGTTTTACCGCACATTGCCAATTGCGAATACACTGTATTCGCAATTGAGCTGGAGCCAATATAAAATTCTTATCAGGCTTGACAATCAGGATAAAATAGAGTTCTATATTGCAGAAACAATAAAGAATAATTGGACAGTCCGTCAATTGGAAAGTCAAATTTATAGTAGTTTATAATAACGACTTTTAATAAGTAATAATAAAGAAGGTGTAATGGCAGTGGCAAGAAATGAGAAGCAGCCCTCTGAAGCTAAAGAAATCATCAAAGACCGTGTGATTTTGGAACTTCTAGGATTAAAGAGGGAAAATTCTTATTATGAAAAAAAATTGGAAAGTGCTATCATTACACATTTACAAGATTTTTTGTTGGAGTTAGGAAATGGCTTTTCATTCGTAGCAAGACAAAAAAGAATACATCTTACGGGAGATGAACTCTTTGCAGATTTGGTGTACTATAATAGATTATTACAATGTTTTGTTATCATTGAAATCAAAACACATAAACTTTCCCATCAGGACATTGGCCAGTTGCAGATGGATGTAAATTATTATGACCGCTAGGAAAAATTACCGCACGAAAATCCAACGATCGGAATTTTGCTACGTGCAGATCTGAATTATGCAGTTGTAAAATTTACATTACCAGAATGCGAAAAACAGATTATTGCAAGTCAATATCAGCTTTATCTACCAACAGACAAACAATTACTAGAGGAATTAAATAAAGAGTTAAACAGTTTTGAAGAAAAAAAAATAAAACCGAACTTAATTTTAAAGCTATGCGTAAACACATACATTAAAAATCTCAAAAAACGATATTTTGGAATTTTCCATTTCTGCCACGGATAGGTGAAAAACTATATACTGAAGATTTCTCTGCATGTGAACGGCTTAGCCAAAAAGATGCTTTTTTAATAATTGCTGATATTATTTGAGATAAGGCACATCGCAAGAATTTTGTGTTAGTTTTGGTTGTAGAATATTAAGACTGAAACACTTCTCATAGACTTATTGTTTATAAAATGTCAAATGTTCGAGTAACTATCCCTTGCTTTGGAATTAAAATCTATCGGATATTGTTGTATAATTTTAAATACTCTATTTATTTCCTGAATCTTCTGCCGATGATCCAGGCAAGCGAACATATTAGGATGCCCGGAAGGATTGCGTAGATGGGGAGCCAAACGAAAAGTAAGCCGCTGGTAGATGATTTTGAAGCCAGATTGCTAATGTCAAAATACCACATAATTTGTGCTGTAAGTGGAAACAGCAACAATATCAATATTGCGAGAATATAGCAGATAAATGCTGCAGCATCAGATCGCTTTATGTTCTTAAAAACTGTAAGTTGAAAGATGTAAAAAATAACTATCGGGAGCAATTGATACAAGCCAAAATAATTGAAACCCAAGACCAAAAAAGCCACAGCGGCAGATGACAGACACAGTATAAGTGCAGTGATATTATTCATTACCAAATATAGGTATTTATTTTTTTACGTACTATTCAATCAATCTTAAATTCAAGTATCCATAAAGACTGTTTAAGATTTTGATAAATTTTATTGTACTGAAAATTGAAGAGTTTTTACAACTGTACATCAAAGATAAAAGTTTTGTTTTACAAACTGTTCAAAGGTTATAGAAGTTGAAACCTTAGTTGTACGCGGAGTTGCATAGTCGACATCTGGATCATCGACATCTCTGTCTTGTTTCATGAGGAGTATTTTTGTTTATCACATATCCTTCCACATTAAGATATGATCTACGAAATTTGGGATATATAACATTTAGTTAGGATAAGAAGAACTATTTTAACGAACGTTAGGTAATTAAAAAATTTTTATTATATTTGCACCATGAGACCACAGAAGATTCTAGATACAGATATGATATCCGGGCTTACCAATGTTTTTAGAGATAAAGGCTATGAAGGAGCAAGTTTAAATGATCTGGCAGAAGTAACCGGATTAAAAAAAGCAAGCCTGTATCACAGGTTTCCAAATGGAAAACAGGAGATGGCAGAATGTGTGTTGAACACTATCGATCAGTGGGTCGATGACAATATATTCCATCCACTGATAGACGAAAATAAACCAGCAAAACTGAGATTGAAAGATGCCCTGAAAAATATTGAAATTCTTTACGACAGCGGGAAAAACACGTGTGTTTTAAGAGCTTTTTCTATGCACGGCGGGTTATCATTATTTCAGCAACAGATAAAATCGGGTATGGAAAAATGGATTTCCGCTTTTAATACTTTGGGTAGTTCCTTACAATTAACTTCTGCAGAATCTCAACAAAACGCTGTTCAGACTTTAATAGAATTGCAAGGAAGTCTTATTGTAACAAAAGGCTTAGCCGATACCAGTATTTTTAAAAATACTTTAAAGAATATTGAAAAGCGATATTCAAAAGAGTAAAAAAATTTAATTCATTTAATTAACAAACGTTCGGTAAAAATGATACAGTTACATCCGCTGCCCCCTTTTAGCAAAGAAACAGCATTGCAAAAAATTAAAAAGGCAGAAGATGCCTGGAACAGTAAAGATCCTATTCGAATTTCAAATGCATATACAGTTGATACAGAATGGCGCAATCGAGATCAATTCCTTAATGGAAGAGCAGAAGTACAGGACTTTCTTGCAGAAAAATGGAAAAATGAATTGGATTATAAACTTAAAAAAGAGCTCTGGACATTTAATGACAATCGTATTGCTGTAAGATTCGAGTACGAATATCGCAATAAGAATGGTCAGTGGTACAGAGCGTACGGAAATGAAAATTGGGAATTTGATGAAAATGGGTTAATGAGAAAAAGGTTTGCAAGCATTAATGACTTAAAAATTGAAGAAACAGAAAGAAGATTATAAACACATAGACTATGAAAAAAATCATCCTATTACAACTCATTGTATTCACATTATTTGGATGTAAAAGCCAAACAAGCAGTACGACTATCAATAAATCAAAAATTATGACACTCAAATACCCAACATTATTTAAAACCATCAAAATTGATGGAATCAATATTTCTTACAGAGAGGCAGGAAATCCAAATAATCCTACAATAGTGCTGTTACACGGCTTTCCTTCATCTTCACATCAATACCGAAAAGTTTTATCACAATTATCTGATGACTTTCATCTCATTGCGCCAGATTATCCCTCATTTGGAAACAGCGATTTTCCGCTGTCTAATCAATATGAATACACTTTTGATAATATTGCAAAAACAGTAGATGCTTTTTTAGAAAAGAAAAAAATTGACTCTTACGCATTGATGATACAAGATTATGGAGCACCTGTCGGTTTCAGAATAGCGACCGCTCACCCGGAAAGAGTTACAGCAATAATAAATCAAAACGGGAATGCATATGTAGAAGGTTTAGGTGATGCTTGGGCCGGAATCAGAGCACTGTGGATAGACCGAAACCCTGACACCGAAAAAGCAATACTGCCATCCTTTTCATTAGAAGGTTTGAAATGGCAATATACCCACGGCACCAGAAATGTCGAAACCATCAATCCAGACACCTGGCATTTGGATTATTTACGACTTTCAAGACCAAATGCGCATAAAGTGAATATGGACTTGTTTTACGATTATCAAAACAACTTAAAACTTTATCCAAAATGGCAACAGTATTTAAGAGATAATCAGCCACCTTTATTAATAGTTTGGGGTAAAAATGACGAGTTTTTCCCTGAAACAGGCGCAGCTGCTTTCAAAAAAGATGTAAAGGAAATCGACTATAATATTTATGATACAGGGCATTTTGCATTAGAAGAAGATGGAGACGAAATAATAGAAAAAATTAGAATATTTATGATGAAAGTGGCGCAGTAGTTGCCAGCTGCCAACATTCTGTAACCGAAATCATAATTTCGGTTACAGAATGTTCTGTTATCCCGAAGAAAGTTTTATCTTGGCACAAAGAACTCAGTCTGCATGGAATCCGCGACTGGTGGTTGCAGACCTAGCTTACGTATGGAAAAAATTAAGTTTCAGAAAGTGATCTTCAAACATATTTATCGAGATAAATCTAAAATGGTTTGGAAGAGCATATTTTACATCATCTAAAACAGAATTTTCCTGTATATAAATATTCAGGTTGGAAGAATTATATGCCGGTATGTTTGATTACTATCAGCGGTTTGATTTTCATCTACTTTTATGGAATACGGAAACGGAGGGAAATATCACTTTTAGTATTGACTTTAATGATTTTCAGACAGTTGGCCCTCAGGCGGTTGTCATTTGATATTTAGACTATCCTGTTTTTGGGAAGCTGATGAGCCTTATAAAACAATAAATTACTTCCGAGAATAGTTTGCTCCTTAAAAAAAACGGCTAAACTTAGCCGTTTTTTAATCAGTTACTTTCAAACGTTGTATTTGTCCGTCAACAATTTCAACATGAAATTTTAATACAATTGGACTTCCTGGGAAAGTCCCCGAAACTTCTGCGTTTAAAATGCTTTCCGCTGCATTCTCTTCATAGTTGATAGGCTTCATAACCGATTTGTAACGTTCGTTGGCATCTGCGATCCAATGTTCAATCTCTTTTCTTCCATTATGCGTTTTTCCTTCATCAAAAACAACAGCTGTATCAGAAAAACAATTTGCGTAGGCAACGCTGTCAAAATCGTTTTGTGCTTCTAATAAATCCGTAATTACTTTAGGTAAATTCATATTTTATTTTTTTTAAATTATTAAACTGTCGGTACGGTACCACCGTCTATTATAAATTCGGTTCCTGTTAAATAACGGGCTCTTGGTGATACAAGAAAACCAACTAATTCAGCTACTTCTTTTGGTTCAGCAGGTCTTCCGAAAGGTATCCCACCCAATGCATCCATTACACCTTGTTGGGCTTCTTCTATAGTACTGTTTGCATTTCTTGCAATTTCTCCAAGCCAAGCTTCGGATGCTGTCGTATTAATCCATCCTGGGGAAACAGTCAGTACCCGAACACCTTTAGGGGTAACTTCGTTCGATAAACTTTTACTGTAGTTTCTCAATGCTGCTTTTGCGGCAGCATAAGGTAAAGTGGAATCGTACAGAGGAAGCTTGCCCTGTATTGAAGCGATATGAATAACAACTCCGGTTTTGCGTTCGATCATTTGTGGTAAGAATCCTCTGTCCAGCCGAATCGGAGGCAAAAGATTTGCCTGAAGGGTAGATTCCCAGTCATCATCAGTTAGTGCGGCAAAACCGCCTGCAGGAGTAGAAGATCCCCCAAGGTTGTTTACTAGAATATCCAGTTTTCCATAAATTGACAATACTTCCCTGATTATTTTTTGGGAGCCTTCCGCTGTACTCAGATCAGAAGAAATGAAATGCAGATTATTGTTTGTCTGTTCAGTTGCATTTCTTGCAGTAATAATAACTGTTGCACCAGCTTGTAGCAATCTTTCTGCAATTGCTCTACCTGCTCCCTTTGTACCTCCTGTTACCAATGCAATATTGCCTGATAACTCATTGTTGAAATTAAATTGTTCCATTTTTTTGAATTATTTATAGGACAAAATTGGGGTATAAAAACAGTTGGCACAAGTACGGAATTACGATTCATATAGGGATAAATTATTCCCCTATTGCACTAATCGGAACATACGTTTAATTTTGCAATATGTATGAGAGAAAAATAATACCTAACTTAAATTGCGGTCTTGATCTGATCGGTGAAGTACTTTATGGTAAATGGAAAATACGTTTGCTTTGGTTTATTGATCAGGGGCATAAAAGACCAAGTGAATTGCAGCGTAAGATACCGGATGCAACACGACGGGTTTTAAACATTCAATTAAAGGAATTGGAAGACCACGAATTAGTTACAAAGAAAATTTATCCGGTCGTTCCTCCAAAAGTAGAGTACAGCTTAACAGAGTTTGGTAAAAGTTTGATTCCTGTAATAGGTATTTTAGGCCAATGGGCAGATCAACATGAGGATCGGCTGAGAACGTTAATTTTAAAAAGAATTCAGGGATCTGCTGATATAGAAAATTTCAGCTAAATTAATCTTAAAACGATGAAAAAAAAACAATTCATCTAACTACAATTTTTGTTATAAATAACAACAGTACCTGTATTTAATCAATTTCCTAGGATGGTGCACATTCCATTCCGAATAAATAATTCAGAAAGATTAGCTCGTTTTACAGGCTGGTACAGTTAAATCAATTATATTTAGAACAAATACAAAACTTTTTTAGAATTGCTATTTCTTAAACCTGTTTAAGATTTTTAAGAAGTATTACATGCACCTTTGTCTTGTCCATAAACAATAAAAACAATTCAAAATTATGAGTAAACGAATTAACATTTTAGACGAAAGTTCAGCACTTTACAAAGCAATGATCAATTTAGAGATGACTCTGCAGACTACTTCTTTAACAAACATTCAGAAAGAGCTTATCAAAACACGTGCTTCACAGATTAATCAATGTGCCTTTTGTCTTGATATGCATACAAAAGACGCAGTTAAATACGGTGAAACACCGCAAAGAATTTATCTCTTAAATGCATGGAGAGAAGCAAACCTTTTTACAGAAGAAGAAAAAGTAATTCTGGCTATAACTGAGGAGGTGACTTTGATCAGCCAAAAGGGATTGACTGACGAGACGTATGGAAAAGCAACTCAATTTTTTGATGAAGATCAGATAAAAAGTATTATTATGGCAGTAATCACCATTAACATGTGGAACAGAATTGCAATCAGTACAAATTTGCAGGTCTCTTGATTTATAGATTACATTATTCTCAATAGTAGCTTCTCATTTTGAGAGGCTTTTTTTACTATATATTAATTAGTGGTAAAATTAGAGTTTGTAAGCTGATAATGTGACTGCAAAATTAAACGTTGCCCTTTCAATTGAACTTTGGTCCAAACTGAAGCTTATCCTCCGATCGCCACATCATCGCAAAGCCTTAAAAAAGCATATATTTAAACTTGCGCTATTTATAATGGTTCAGATAACACTGTACATATTTTACTTAGCACGTTGTAATCATTTAAACAGGTTCGCTTTTCATCTGGATCTATCCACATTAGCCTTGCGTTTTTTATACTGGTTCAACACAACCTATATTATTTTATGCAAATAGCTGTAGTGACTTTACGCAGGTATGCCTCCTGCCTGTACTTATTTTAATCAGTCTTAATCTAGCTTTATTTATACTGATATTATTTTACTCAACTACTTGCAGCAGTTTTACGCAGGATTTTCTCCAGCCCCTATCTGTTACCTTGTATTATTTTAAACTGTTTCAAATACGACTTTGCAGTATTTTACGCAGCTAAATGTATTGATTTACGCAGGTTAATGGCTTAGAATGCAAAAAAGAAAGTTATGAATCATTTATCCCGTTATTTATTTACGAATAAAACTATTATAAAAACTGATTGATAATAGAGACGGGCAAACCTACCGAAATTAATACAGCCACCTGAATAGAATAAGCAGCTATAAAAATTTGATTATGATTTATTTTACCGATTACTGCACTAAGAGAAAAAATCGTCTATTAATATATTCCACACCATTTTTTCTTTTATTGGCAATAAGTACTAAAACCTACGATTATTAATACTATAAATCATTTTTCAAACTCTAAAAAATAAGTGACCTTTTTGGTTGCAAGATGTGTCTTTGTACGCACAAACTTTTCAAGTTTTACTACAAAGACGATCTTGCCTTTTTGCAAAAGGGGTGAAAAAACTGCGGAACTTGTTTTTTATTTCTATCAGAATTCTTATTAAGATTCCAGATTCACCCAAATCATTCGTTTTTAATCTTCAATAAATCCAGCTTAAGCCAAACTGTTAGTTTTTAGACCAAGCCCTTTGGTTGCTATTGTTTTAGAGGGTTTTATGACTCAATTTTGTCCCAGAAATTTTAATCAAAATACAAATGAGAAGATTCATTTATTTAATGTTTATGTTATTCACTATATCAATGGAGGGACAGGTCGGCATCAATACCCAGACTCCAGAAACAACTTTAGAGATTGTGGGAAAGCCAAATGATATCAATCATTATGACGGTATAATTCCCCCAAGAATTACAGGAAACCAACTCGCTGTAAAAACGTATTCCTATGCTAAAAAAGGAGCTATAGTATTTGTGACGTCTCCACCGACTACTCACTCAGGACAAGTTGCATATATTATAGACTCTGGATTATATTTCTTTGATGGGATGTCATGGAGAGATTTTTCAAAAGAAAAACAACCTGTTGAATATGTAATTTTCTTATCATTTGACCATAACAGTACTGCAGGAATTACATCGACGTCCAATTGGTCGATCCCGGTAAATTATTGGGGAAATACTAATGCTTATCTGACATCTTCTAAAAACTATACAATCGGTACCAAAAACTTCGGAGGTTTAAAAGGATCTGTACTATTCAGAAAAGTTAATGGAGTCGTTAATGTGAGGTTTCAAATATACAGGTCAAATGATTCATATCCCATAAACGGTAATGCTTTTATAAATATTCCAAACATATACAGTGACATAGGTTATATTCCAAATCAGATAGTACTGCTTCATACAGAAAATTCAACACAATTTTTTCCTGCATTGCTTGAGAACTACGCTATTCAAATTCCTCAAAGTTCGTTAACAGCCATGTCCACATCGTACTACACTTATGGAGAAGTTCAAGGCTATTCGAATTGGATAAAACCATATTTACCATAAACACTCTTTTAAGTGCCATGAAAAAAGAGGTCCGCATTTTCATAAGAATTCAAAAATATCGTAAAGACAACTGGAAAAAGCTCTGTCTTAAAAAAAAAATTTCTTTAACAACTTTAATTATCGATTCAGTTGAGAGCAGGATTTTAGATGATGAAAGAAAAACAATATTACAGTTCATTGAAAAGCAGGACAACATCTTCAGGAAGATTGAAAAAAACGTCAATCAAGTTGCAAAAATAGCAAATGGGCAAAAGTTTATCAGCGAAAAGGAACTCAGTTATTTTTCAATTCAGCTCAATGAAATAGCTAATTTAAAAGTACAACAGAATGAAATTTTCTATAAAATCTATTCGTTGATTGCTGATGATCATTAAAATTTTAGGCTCATCTGGATCTGATTTCCACGGGGTAAAGTACAATGATAAAAAAATAGAGAATGGGAAAGGAGAATTGATGTTGATGAAAAATTTTCCTTCGTTCATTAATGAGTCTAGCAATCAACAACAAGTTAGAGATTATTTAAAATCAGTATCAAAAAATGAGAAGGTAAAAAAGCCGCAATTGCACGCTGTTATTTCAACCAAGTTTCAGAATCATAGCAAAGATGAATTGACCAAAGTGGCGGAAAATTTTATGGAAGAGATGGGATATGGAATGCAACCATTTATCGTGGTTTTTCATAAGGATACAGATAATAATCACATACACATTGTTTCTACCAGAGTCGATAAACAGACCGGAAAGAAGATTAATGACAGTTATGAAAGGCTTAAAGCACAAAAAGCATTAAGCATTACAATGGAAAAATTGTATGGTCTGAAACCGAAAGAAGAACTGGAAAAACTGCTGAGCTACAAAATAAGTTCGCTTAATCAGTTGGAAACTCTACTCAATAGAAATGGTTACAGGATAGGCAAAAACACAAATGATGAAAATTCTTTAAACATTTTAAAAAACGGATTAAACCAAAAATCTATTCGAGGGGATCAGATTGTTTTTGATAACAGCAAAAATGATAAAAGGGCAAAACAAATCAAAGCCATAGTAAGCAAATACAAAGAATTGTATTCAAATAAGGTTTTTAAAGTGGAGGATAATAGAAAAAATGAAGCAGTGCTTCCAAAAGAGGAAACTACTGAAGGAGGAAATGATTCAAATATGAAGATTGCCTTTGAAAGCGAGCTCCAAAAAAAGCTGAAAGATGTTTTCGGGATCGATATGGTTTTTCATCAAAAAGAAGATAAAAATCCTTTTGGCTACACCGTAATCGACCATAAAACAGGAAAAGTATATAAAGGAAGTGATATTATGAAAATGAATGAAGTATTTGAATTTACTTCTGATAAGCTAGATAAGAAGACTTTTGAGATCCTGAAGGATTATAATATTCGTAGCCAGAAAACAAAAAAGATCCTGCTTGAATTTTTTAAGATGAATAATCCGGAAACACAGATCAAGGAATTTATGCTTTTTGAAAACCGAGGGAAGAAAGATTTGGAAACCTACCGAAAAGTCCAGTTTGAAGTAAAGGACTTCATTAGAAATAACAAAAACACAAATGATGAAAAAAATATTTCAATTACCAAAGGAGAGGACGGAAAGATGTATGCGGTTCATACTCGGTTCCATTATATCGGAGCACTACAATCATTAATCGGAGAAAAGGAATATCAAAAATTGCTGAATCCGATACAAGCAAATGAAAACCGAACTGAAAATAATGAAAGGAACGGACTAAGCAAAGCTGTAAATGAAATGTTATTTGAATTATTAAAAAGTTCAGGAACAGCAAAAGACCCTGCCGAAATAGAACTCAAAAAACGAAGAAAAAAAAGAAGATAAAGTTGGTGGTTGTCTGTTGATATAAAAAGCAGCAAACCGATCGCCAACAACAACTAACAACCAAACTTATGATTATTACATTTGCTACACAGAAAGGAGGAACAGGAAAAACAACGTTAGCCATTGCTTTTGCAAATTATATCTCTACGATTTCGGAAAGAAAAATCAATGTATTTGATTTTGATTACCAGAAATCCTTTTACTACAAATGGAAAGATGATGAATTATCAGAAAATCCGAAATTGTATGAAGTGGAAATTATTGGCGATGAAGACCAACAGCCATTTTCAGACTTTGAGACCCTCATTAATTTAAAAGATAGCGATGAAATCAATCTCTTTGATTTGGCCGGAACATTAGATGCAAAATACAGCGATCTGCTCATTTACAGTGATTTTATCGTGATTCCGTTTGAGTATTCAGATGTTTCTGTCAAGTCCACCTTGGTCTTTATCAATATGCTGGGACTATTGGAAAGTGAGGCTGAAAGAGTATTTATCCGTTCCAAATATGATAAAGGCTACAAGTATCTCAATCAGGAAGGAATGGACATTGAGCTGAAAAAATTCGGATTGCTGCTGGAAAATCCTGTATTTAAAAAAAACTGTCTACAGAAGATTGATACCAGAAAGCTGACCTACGAACAAAAATACGGGGTAAGAAAATCTTTCGATGAACTGATAGAATACATTAATCAAACATTGAAGATCATCCTCTGAAATAAAAAATATACCAAAGTATTAATCTCTACAATCTCAATAAAAATGATAAAAATCTCACTTTGCATCTTGGCTGTTTATCTGACGTATTACGCCGGAAATATCTTATACGATATGTTTCTGAAAAAAGAAAAAGAAACATACAAAGAAGAGACGGAGGAGTTTTCTTTGTCCGAAATTGCCGAACACTATGAAGATCTTACTCAAAATGTAGGGATTGAAGATGTAGAAAATCTCAACACTCCCAAATCCTTTAATAAGAATCCAATCCATTCTGATTACACTGAAGGAAATGAAGAAAGGCAAGATCTTGAGTATTTGAGGGAACTGTATGAATCTGAACAAGACCTGGATGAGTTCGACAATGCACCCAAAAAGGATTTTACCGAAATTGAAAAGCAACCTTATCCTGAAAATGCTGAATCAAGCGAAGAGTATTTTGACCAAAAAGAAAAAATATCAACCGAAAAGGAAAATCAGAAACCTAACGAAGTGATTAGCGAAAACCCAATCACGGTTAGTGCAGACCAGGAAATTTCCAGAATAAAAGATTGGAAGGCGATGCTTAATCTTTCTGAAACTCTGGTTCAAATGGTTGCGAACTACGACGGATACAAAGTTTATCAATCCATTATGTAGTTAGCCAACTTAAATAAAATCTAACGTGCTGATTATTAGGCTTAACAGCGGATTTCCATCCGTTGTCCGGGACTTCTATGCCCAAAATTTAACACTCAATTGATTATTAACCCTCTATAAAATTTTGAATTATGATGAAAAATTTTTTTAAAAAAAACGTGACAACAAAAAAAGTTCTAACCCTGGCCTTAACGATTATGGCGATAACCCCCGCATTTGCGCAAGGAGGTGCAACAGCAATTTCGAATGCAGCAAGTGATATCACTGATTATTGGGATCCGGTCAAACTGATCTTGAAAGCAGTAGGAGGGTTGGTTGGTTTCATCGGCGGTCTTCGGGTGTATAACAAATGGACGAATGGTGACCAGGATGTCAACAAAGAGATCCTTGGTTATGGAGGAGCAATGATTTTCTTGATTGTCGTTCCGGAATTTGTAACTGCATTCTTTGCCTAATATGGGATTCTATCTCTACAAGGGGCTGAAAAAGCCTCTTGTATTCTTCGGACTCAAAGGAAAATACATCTTTTACGCAGTCGGCGTCATCGGAGGCGGAGTCATCTCAGCATTGATACTCTCGAAGTTCGGCCTATTAGGGTCTCTGCTTGGTCTAGCAGCCACAGCAGGCGGAGTTTATTTTATTTTCAAAAGACAGGACAAATATGGTTTGTATGACAAAACTAAAAACTTCGATCAGATTTTAATTTTTCCAAAAAGGTTAGACAATAATAAACTTTTAAAGAATGGTAACAACAAAAAAACAAGCATTTAGCATTCCATTTATCGGCTATGATTATGGAAAGGATTTCAATTGGGATTTTGATGTTCTTTTCGGGCAATATGGGAACCCTATCATCGGGATCAAAATAAAAAATATTGTAGAACAGTACTCAGCAGATCCGGACAGCTATCTCAATTTCCATACGGTTTTAAATCAGGTGGTGTCCATTATTGGAGAAGGAAGGATCGTTCAGAAGCTCGATATTTTCTCCAAGAAAAAATACAATGCAGAACAATCCGACCAGTTTCTACAGCAGAAATATTCAGAACATTTTAACGGTAGACTTTTCAAAACTATTGAGACCGTACTTCTCTTTACTGATATTGTAGATGATAAGCTGAAAAAGAAAATGAAGCATTATCATTTTTCTGATAAAAGCTATAAGGAACTACGGGATAAATGCCAGAAAGTTTTGATGCTATTAAAACAGAACAATTGTGAACCTGAGTTTTTATTTGAGAAAGATTTTGAGTACTACATTTCTGGGGTTCTATCGATGCAGTTTTCCAAATCTCCAACATTTGATAATATAAAGAGTACCAACGAATTTTTACAAATAGGAAAAAGGTTTGTAAAAAACATCTCTTACGTGGATGTCGAAAACATCGATTTACCATCGGAAATTGAACCTTATTCTATTCTCGGCGGCAATGGTGCCGCAGCAGAAACAGCAGTAGATAATTTTAGTTTTATCAATGAACTGGAAGACTACGAAACGATTGTCTACAATCAGATCATTACCATTCCGCTTCAGGCACAACAGCAAAGGGAGCTTGATAAAAAAAAGAAAAAGCACGAAGGAGCAGCCAATAATTCTCCTTCCAATGCGATCATAGCAGATGAAATTCAGACCCTGCTTCATGATATTGCCATTGACGGACAGCTCGTTGTGAATGCCCATTTTTCCATCCTTTTTTCAGCACACACACTGGAGAAAATGGAAAGCATTCAGTCGATGATTGAAAACAAGCTTTTCACGAATGGAATTATTGTTTCTAAAAATGCCTACAACCAATTGGAACTCTGGCGATCAGCCATTCCGGGTAACGGAACAGAACTCCGGGAATACGATCTATTTATGACGACAAGCGAAGCGGCCTTATGTTTTTTTTTTAAAGAAAGTTACCCCGTCAATGAAGAATCTAACTTCTATCTGAGGTTTACAGACAGACAAGGCGTTCCGCTGAAAGTAGACCCTTCGGATTTACCGATGAAAACGGGAAGAATAAACAACAGAAACAAATTTGTATTAGGACCGTCAGGTTCCGGAAAGTCATTTTTGATGAACAATATTATCGAGCAATATTTGACCTACAATTATGATGTGGTTATTGTTGATACTGGAGATTCTTACTCAGGAACGTGCAAATACAAAGGCGGAAGGTACATTCAATATACAGAGGAGAAACCGATTACGATGAATCCTTTTCTGATGGATCAAAAAGAATTTAATATCGAAAAAATAGAATTTTTGACCAACCTGATCTTTTTGATCTGGCAAGGTCCCGATTCTTCAATGTCTTCAGCACAAAAATCCATTTTAGACAATGTCTTGATGTCGTATTACCACGGGTATTTTAATTCGGGAACGCCGTGGTACGAAAATAAAACTTCTGAAGAACTGATTCTATATCTCTGTAAATATAACATTCACGAAGATGATCTTTTTTCTGAATATGAAAACGAAGCCAAAGTACAGTATACTTACTATGACATTTTGGGAATTTCTTTCGATGCCAGTTCCGATGAAATAAAGGAAGCGGGAAGAAAATTGCTGAAATTTTATCATCCCGATAAAAACATCAATAATCCGGAATATGAAAGCGAAATTTTCTATAAGGTTTACGAAGCCTATGACACGCTGAATGATGAGGAAAGAAGGAAGATCTATAATGAAACGCAGTTGATTTTAATCAAATCGAGTGACATCACCAGGAAACCCAGATCAGCTGAAGAATGGAATGAATCTTTTAGAAGAGCCATTATCAGGAAAATAGTAGAATTGGAAAAAAAGCTGGTTGTCACAGAGCTGTCGTTTAATGGATTTTATGATTATTGCGATCAATTTCTTCCTATTTACCTGAATAATAAGAAACACCATATCATAGAGAAAGAATTCAATCTGCGGACTTTTTTGTTTGTCTTGAAAGATTTTTATAAGGGTGGAAGGTATGGAACTACGCTCAATGACAGTGCAGACAACACGCTTTTTGACGAATCTTTTATTGTTTTTGAAATTGATAATGTTAAGGATAATCCGAAACTGTTTCCGATTGTCACGCTCATTATTATGGACACGTTCATTCAGAAAATGCGCCGAAGAAAAGACCGAAGAAAAGCCTTAATAATCGAAGAAGCGTGGAAGGCAATCGCAAGTAAATTGATGGGAGGCTACATCCTTTATTTATATAAAACGGTTAGAAAGTTTTGGGGAGAAGCAGTGGTAGTTACTCAGGAATTGGATGATATTATTGGGAATGCGGTGGTAAAAGATTCAATCATCAACAATTCGGACACTTTTATATTGCTTGACCAAACCAAGTTCAAAGACAACTTTGACAAGATTGCTTCGTTGCTTTCACTCAATAAAGTAGAGCAAAACAAAATTTTTACCATCAACAATCTCAACAACAAATTCGGGAGAAGCCGTTTTAAAGAATTTTACTTGAAACGAGGATCAAAAGGCGAAGTCTATGGAAATGAGGTTTCTCTTGAGCAGTATTTGACTTATACCACAGAAAAGCCTGAAAAATCTGCTGTCGAATATTATGTACATCAATATGGCAACTATGATGAAGCATTGCGTAGAATAGTTGGTGATCTCAAAACCTTCGGAGACAGTCTGGAAAACTTAGTGTCACTCGTGAACTTATATCAAAATCCTTTAGATCAAAAAATCAACTCTTTCTACAGGATGATGAAAAAAGAACACAAAGGGAAGAATGTTTTCAAGACTATCACACAGGAATTAGAAGACCGCAATATCAGTTTTTCAGAATTAATAAATAAACAACGATATGAAAAAGTTTAGCATTTTATTTTTAGGTTTTGGAAGTTTCCTGTTCGCCCAAAACACCTACATCGATCCCACAGTAACGGCAGCAATGATTCTGTATTCTGAAAATCTAAAAGCCAAACAGAACGAAGTAATTGAAGAAACTTCAAAATTAAAGGACGCACAGACCTGGGTGGGGACTCAGATGGTAGCAGCTAATGACATTCAGAATAAAATTCTGAAAGGTTTAAAAGAGGTTTCCGGCACTTTACAAAATGGAATTCAGGCACAGGAAATCTACTCTGAGCTCAATAAATGTTATGCTTATTCCTCACAAGTAGTACAATTGGCATCAGAACATCCGGAATATGCCATTTTTGGAGTTAAAGCTTCACAAAAGACGTATGAGCAAAGTTTAAAGATTGTGACCGATGTATCTGACATTCTCGCATCCGGAGAACTGAATTTGGCTACCGCAGGAGATCGATATAAAACCCTTCATAATATTTCCGGCAATGTGAAAAATCTGAAGCTTTGGCTTTTGGCGATAAAGTTACGACTGGAAAAAGCCAACCGATTGGGGTTCTGGAATTCCATCAATCCGTTTGCAGGCTACATCAATACAGATAAAGCGATTGTTGAAAATATTATGGATCGATATAAAAAGAATTTTTAAGAGCAAAAAGATGAAATCGAAAAACAAGATTCGCCGAATTTATGGAGGCAAAAGGAAAACTGTTATGGGTTTGCTTATTTCGACGGTATATGTGATAATAACTTCTTCAGGTGGTGGTTCTACACCAGCGTGGCAACAAGAAAATGTTTCCTTTCCCATGATGGATATAGAAATAAATGCCACGATGAAAGAACATGACAGGCAAAAAGAAATGCGCCAGAAACAAATTGCTAATGCGACAGTAGAAGCCGCCAATAGAACCCAATGGAATCAATTCAAAGACAAGATTACAAAAGTTCAGGACAGGCTTCGAATTGTTTCATTTGCCATTCAGGGAATACCAACTGGAATTGCGATGAATAGGGAAATAACGAAAATAACCTACAATCAAACTGCTATTATCAATGAAATAAACGATGCTCCTTATTCAATTATTGCGGTATTGCCTTCCCAGATTCAATTTGTTGATGATCTGCAAATGGTAACACGGTTGGTAACGGGAATCATTTTGTCTTACGGAGCCATTAACCAAATGGAGAAATCGGAACGCAAAGTATTATTGGATTATGCTTTAGGCGAGGTGAAAACATTGAGCAGGAATTCCACGCATATGCTTTTGAAAATACGGGATATAAAAGCCAAAGTAAAACGAAATAAAAGAGCCTTTCAATATTATGTCAACAGAGATAAGCAAGTAGTGGAAAGCATTATGAATAACATCAAATCCTTTTAGAAATGAAGAAAATAGTAGCCTTTGGAATATTTGTGTTTTTAGGAATTACTGCTAGCAGCCAGCAAATAGTTATCAACGACAAACTTCTGTCACAAATTACCGTAAACCACGGCGTCCGATTAGGAAGTGAACAAACTTTTCTGGATTCCTATGAAAAGCAAAAAGAATTGTATGATGACATCAACAATAAAATCACACAGATCATAGCGATTCAGGAGTACATCTATAAGCAGTTGAAGAATGTGAATTCAGCCCTGACGCAGAGCAAAAAACTGATCTATCTCTATCAATATCTCGGTAAAATCGTGACGAACTCCAATAAAATGCTGGATCTATCAGCACAGCATCCTGAATATTCGGTACTCATTTCAAAATATTATGTTGAAATAGGTAAGCAGACGATGAAGCTTCAACAGGAAGTTACTCAGGATATTCTCAATGAAGACAAGGATTTTCTGATGGATGCAATGGATAGAGAAATGCTAATTGAAAAGATCTTTACCCGTACCAGAAATATCAACGGAAATATTTTGTACATCAATCTGCGATTAGAGAATGCCAAGAAAATACCTTATCTGTATCAGGTGCCGGTGCTTCGTAATTACATCAATATCGACAAAGCCATTGTTGGCGAAATCATCACGAAATACCATTATCTCTTTAATTAAAAATCATGGAAAATCTACTAAAAAAAATCAGTCTATTTCAGCTGTTCCTTTTTTCAGCCACTGTTTTTGCACAATTAAGTGTAAAGAGATTAAATGACCCGTCCATTGTTGCTCAACATAAAAGAATGGTCTTTCAAGATTGGGGAGATTGGAGACCTTATCCAAAATATTTTTTAGGCATTCAAACCAATTTTGCCTATGCAACAGTTTGGGGAATGTGGGCTCCAAAAATCAACAGGGATTATAAAGATGGTGAAGATATTCGACCATTAAAACCTACAGGCGTGCAAAATCAGAGATTCGCTCAATTAAAGTTTCAGGAGGAAGAAGCACAAAAAATAAAAGCAGCTTCAGATACCATTCATAAACGAAGTGTTCAGGATTTTACCCATTGGACTTCCGCTACCGTAGATGCCGATCCTCTTTGGTTGTTGTATTACAAACGAATGCTAAAACCCATTACCGAATTCCCCGATACACCGCAAAATTTTCAAGAATGGCGATTGAAAGACCAGCAAACCTATGAAACGCTCAATACCACAGGAACAATAAGGAGACTTCAGGAAGAACTGGATCTCATCAAAGAAAAATATTCAATGTCCAGAAGTATGGATATGCCAAGAGGAAAACGATTCATTATGTATCACGAGACCCTTATCAAGTGGAGGAAGTTTGTAAGAGAGCTAAGAGATTACAACAACAAGACAGCACTGCTTACAGATTATAAAAATATTTTAAAGAACCATTCCAATTATGCCTTGCCACCTGCGTGGACACCCGCTTCAGACCAGCAGATTGTTCAAAATATGATGAACCATTATAAACACCTATTTTAAAAATGAATAAAAAGATAACAGTTACTTTTTGCTTATTCGCAATTCTACTGCCTGTCATGGGTTTCGCCCAAACAGATAGCGATTACAGCAATCTACTACAATTTTTAAAAGGAGATGGCGCTTTTGAAAAATGGTTTATGGAAGTTTTCACAAAACTGGACAATAGTGTGCAGGACAGCGCCGCCGGTTCTGCTTTGGTAGGAAAAGCACTAGGAGGTTTGGGCGCTCTGATGTACCTCGGATATATGGGCTGGCAAATGGCAGCCGGAGACAGAGAGTGGGAAATTACCCCAATGCTGAAACCAATTCTGATCGGATTTACACTTGTTTATTGGAGCGGATTTGTCAGTATGATTCAGGCACCATTTGAGGCCATTGCCGAACCCGGAATATCAATTTTCAGTGAGATCGAATCAGAAGTCAATGATTTAAGAGTTGAGAGATTTAAAAAGCAACAACAATTATTGGATGCCGTCATCAAATTGAAAGCGGAAGAAGATGCAAAACAGGAAGTGATTGAGAATACTACTGAAGATGCCGATGATTCTTGGTATGACATCGGTGAGGGATTGGATAAGTTAATTCAACCCATCAAGGAATGGTCGATAAGAATGGAGTTCCAAATGCAAAAATTGGTAGCAGAACTCATAGAATTTTGTTGCCTTTCCATTCTTAGGGTTTGTGTTTATCTTATTTTCTTCATCCAAAAAATATGGGCGTACATATTAATTATTTTGGGACCGATAGCTGTCGGAATGGCATTGATACCGGGATTTGAAAATTCTTTGTACAGTTGGGTTTCCAAATTCATCAATGTGAATCTTTACACTTTTGTTGCCTACACGATCATCAACATCGGTCAACAATTAATCGCTTCAGGCTATGAAATGGAAATTGAAAGATACGATACGCTTTTATCCAACGGAACGATTACCAATTTAGATGCTTTGATGGTGTACGTTTCAAATTCCGGAATGATTTACAATCAACTATTTACTTGTGTTGCTTACGTGGTTACAGGAATCGGGGTTTTAATGACTCCAACTATTGCAGACAGTATTGTTTCAGCAGGAGGAACTGGTGCCATGACCAAAATGAAAAGTGCTGCAGGAAGAATGGCTAGCAGTGCTAAAACAGCAATATTGGCTGCCAAAACAGGAGGAGCTTCTGTAGCAGCAGCCACAGCTAAAAATGCAGCAACTGGTTCAGCGTCGGGAAGGGTTCAAGAAGCGATGAAAAATAAAAAGTAATCTCAAAATTTATAAAGAATATGCTTATTAAAAATATTGAACAAAGAATCAAGATCAATAAGGTTGTTTCATTATCTACCATTGCTTTTGCTGTTTTCATTGTTATTGCCGGGTTTATCTTTGCATACAGAATGATCGAGGATTCCAAAAAATCCATTTATATTTTAGACAATGGCGTTCCGGTTCTTGCAAAGCAAACCGATGTATTATTGAATCGACCTGTTGAATATAAAGCACAGATAGAACTTTTTCACCGATTGTTTTTCACACTCGCACCCGATGATACTTATATCAAGGATAATATTCAAAAGTCATTGTATCTCATTGATGACAGTGGAAAAAAGGAATATACCAACTTAAAGGAAAAAGGTTTTTATAATCAGATCATTGCCTCCAGTTCGATGGTCAGTATCCATACAGATTCGATAACGCTTAGTATGGAACAAAAGAAATTCTCTTTTTTCGGTAAGCAGATGATCACTAGAAAATCTTCTGTCATTACGAGGAAGCTCATCACCGAAGGTTTCTTCGAAGACATCATCCGAAGTCCAAATAATCCTCACGGCGTGATTCTTAAAAACTGGCGGATCATCAATAATGAAGAACTATCCAATCAAAATAAAAACTCTTACTAAAAATGAAAACTACATTAAAACAAAAGGGTCAGAAGTGGCTAGAATGGGCAGTTCATAATCCGAAGAAATTCTTCATGTATTCAATGATTCTACTGTCGGTTTCATTTATTGGGTCTCTCATTCAAGGTGTCTTTTTCCCTTCCGACACTACGTTCAAAATCAAACCTCCGGTTTTATACTCTAAAAGCAAGACCACTCAAAATCTGACCGCAAACAATGAGAAGGAAATGGAGAAAATCGTGACGGAATTGAAAACTTTAAAAATAAAAAGAGACCAAAGCGCACTGAAAAAAGAAGACAGCTTACGAATTGACTACCTGTTCAACAAATACCAAAAATTAAAAAATGGACATTAAAAAAATAAATTTTAAAGAGAAAAAATATGTTCTGCCTCTTCTGGCTCTGCCATTTCTTTTTCTTTTCGGCTATGTAGGAGCGCAGTTCATCAAAGAAGACACATCTGAAAAAGACAAGCCAAAAGAATTGTCTCTTTCATTGGGGGAAACACAGGATTCAATTATGACCAAAAATGATGCGTATGATGCGTTTTTCAAAAAAGAGGACAACAGGACAATGCTTGGTGGATTGGATAAGGAAGAAGATAGTTTATTGAACTACGATGACCAATTGTCCTTAGCACAAAAGAGAAAAATAGATTCATTAAAAGCAGTTAATGGCAGACAAAATCAATATAAGGCAAAAGGAAATCAATCCTCCTATTACAAGCCAAATCAACAGCAAGGGGAAAATAGGGATTACAAGAGATCTTCAGAAATCATTAAAATGCTGAATGACAAATCTTACGGAAAACCAACGAATGAATATGCTTTAGAAAATCTAAAAATCAATACTCAAAACACCCAACCGGATCCTGTAAAATATCTGAAAGAACAAATGCTCGTGATGGATTCTTTAGAAAAATCCCGTGATCCTGAGTACCAAAGCAAACTCGCAGCAGAACAAAAACTGAAGTCCAATAAAGAGAAAATGGAAGATTTTCTTAATTCAACTTTCAATGTTAGCAAATCCGGAATCAACAGTGAATTCAATGCTTTCTATAAAGAAAAAGAGAACAGCTTTATCAAAGCGGTCATTGACGAGAACAACAAAGGATTTTTAGGAAGCAGAATTAGATTTCGATTGTTGGAAGACATCTTTGTCGGAAACAAAAAAATAGGAAAGGGTTCGATATTGTATGGGCATATAGCAGGATTTTCCATGCAACGGGTCAATCTCAACATTGTGTCGGTCTTTACCAAAGGAGAGATTTATCCCGTCAATCTCTCAATCTATGATATTGACGGAATGAAAGGATTATACGTTCCGCAAAGTGTTTTTAGAGATATGATGAGGGAAATGGGAATCAACACGGTTCAGGGCACACAGATGGATATGTCCGGAAAAGGATTCTTCTCAAGTATTGGAACCAGCCTGTTCACATCAACCTCCAAATCTATTGCCAATCTTATTAAAGAAAACAAAGCAAAATTGAAGTACAATTCTTACGTATTTCTTATCGACGAAAAACAACTGAAAGATTCACAAAACCAACACAAAAAATAAAAACAATGAAACTTACTTTATATATCCTTTTACTATTGGTGTCAAATTTTTTAACTGCACAAACTGCAACTAAAGAACAGATTATTTCCGACTTACCGGAAATTGAAATTACCGAAGGTATCAATCTTCATATTATTTCGCCGGAGCCCATTCAATACGTCGATTTATCTACGGAAAAACTAACTGGAGATTTGCCTGCGACAAACATTGCTAGAATAAAAATCACAGAGCATCCTTATTCTAAAGAGATGGTAAAAATTAAAATGCCTCCCGCATATTCTAATGGAACTCAAATTGGAGTTATTACGGTTGTTGGTCAATCTTTCATCGCACAATACAAAGTAGTGTACAGAAACCAGGACAACCTCAATACGATTACCAATATCCATATTCAACCCGAAGCGATGCAGCCCATTGAGTTTGAAAAAATGACGTTTTCAAATCTTGAGTTGAGAAAATTTGCAATGGATATTATTCGAAAAAAATCTGAGAAAAATCCAATAAGGGAAGAGAAGAATCTAAAACTCAGCTTTCAGCTTAACAATGTTTATGTCATCAGTGACTACGTCTTTCTTGATATGACGATTAAAAATAATTCTAATCTTAGCTACGATATCGAGGATTTGAAATTCTCCTTAGAAGATAAAAAAATCCATAAGGCAACCAACAACCAAAGTGTAGAAATGACCCCGCTTTTTCAACTGAATCCTCAAAAACATTTCAGGAAAAATTTCAGGAATATTTATGTTTTCAAAAAATTTACTTACCCAAACAGTAAAGTGATGATGATTCGTCTCATTGAAGAACAGCTTTCTGGAAGAACAATAGAAATGAAGGTCAACTATTCTGAGATTCTTAAGGCCGATACTTTTTAGCGGAAGTTCCGCTTCCATTTCATAAAATTAGAGCAACATGCAAGAACAACAACATCAAATCAAGATCTATGGCTTTCTACAAAAAGCAGTGTATGCGATCGTTGCATTAGATTGTGCTTCGCTTTTTTACCTTCATGCTAATGTTTGGGTACTTTCTAACTTGTTGAAAAATTTTTCAAAGCTGAGTTTTATTTATCCACCCGTCAATGTCAAATTTGCAACCTTGATTTTGATAGGATTAGTTGCGATTGGAACAAAAGCCAAGAAAAAGAGAGACCTTAATGTTGCTACAGAAATTGTCGCTCCTATGATTTTGGGATTGCTGATGATTTTCTCTTCATTGGTTTGGCAAAATGAGGCAGGTAATGCAAAGCTTCCAAAAATATTACCCGGCTTCAATCTCTATCAGGTCATTTATGCGGTTCTTTCTTTTTTAGGAGCTGTTGTTCTTCAAATGGGTGCAGACAATATTTCAAAACTGATGCAGCAGAAAATGGGGAAAGACCGATGGAATGTAGAGGAAGAATCCTTCGACCAAAATCAAGAATTAGTAACATCGGGTACGACAATCAATATCCCATACTTGTTTCGTTACAAAAACAAGAGCAACAAAGGTTGGATGAACATCAATCCTTTTCGAGGAACGATGGTCATTGGAACTCCAGGGTCAGGAAAATCGTTCGGTGTAATTAATCCTGCAATAAGACAGATGATTGCAAAAGATTTTTGTCTATGTATCTACGATTTTAAATTCCCCGACTTAGCACAGATTGCATACTATCATTATTTGTTGAAAAAAAATAAAGAATCCGACTACGATTACGATTTCCACGTCATCAATCTCAATGAAGTCGAAAAATCAAAACGTGTTAACCCATTTCATAAAAAGTACATCCAAACTTTGGCAGAAGCACAGGAAATGGCAGAATCAATGGTGTCCTCTTTACAGAAAGGAGGTTCCAGTTCTGGAGGTGGTTCTGAAGCCTTCTTTACCCAATCTGCTATCAATTTTCTGTCATCTTGTATTTATTTTTTTGCAACATTCGAAAACGGTAAATATTCTGATCTGCCGCACATTCTTTCCTTTATGAATAGAGGCTATAAAGAAATTTTCGATACTCTTTTTACCAATGAAGAAATTTTCTCTTTGCTGTCACCTTTCAAGACGGCTTATGACAATAAAGCATTTGACCAACTGGAAGGACAAATTGGAACACTGAAAATTTTCCTTTCAAGATTGGCAACAAAAGAAAGTTTTTGGGTGTTTTCAGGAGATGAAGTGGAATTGAAGATAACCGACAGAGATAATCCTTCCATCATTATTCTGGCATCAGACCCAGGAACACAGGATATTAATTCTGCATTGTATTCTTCGGTTTTAAACAGGACTTTAAGATTGATCAATTCCAAACACAATTTACCGGGAGGAATTATCGCTGATGAATTCCCAACGATTTATATTCATAAAATTGATAACATCGTAGCCACTGCAAGAAGCAACAAAGTTGCTGTAATGCTTGGATTACAGGAAATTCCGCAGCTTCGACAATTCTATAAAAAAGAAGTGGCAGAAACCATTTCTGCCATTGTCGGAAATATTCTTTCCGGATCTGCCAGAGACAAAAATACGCTCGATTGGTTAGAGAAGCTATTCGGAAAAATAAAACAGAAATCATACTCCCAATCCATTTCCCAGCAAGGAACAACGACCAGTATCAATGAGAAAATGGACAATATGATTCCGGCAGGTAAAATAGCAGCCTTGAAAACCGGAGAAATGGTTGGAATGATAGCGCAGGGAGAAGAAAATGATGTTGAGGAATATAAAACGTCTGCAATCAGCGGTAAAATCAATTTAGATATGAAAGCGATTCAGGAAGAAGTAAAAAACTATGTAAAAATGCCTTCTTATTACTCTTTTGTAGATAAAAAAGGAAATAACCGCAAAGAAGAGGTGCTGATGACCAACTTTAGAAAGATCAACAAAGAAGTGGAACTCATTGTGAATGAAAATATAAAAGCTGCATAAAATGAAAAAACTAAAATACACATTTACTTTGATGGCGCTGTTTTACAGTTGCTTATCATCTGCGCAATTCAATACGATTACACCAACAATACCGAAAAAATCTGAAAATCCCAAGGTATCCGAAAAATCTAATATTGCAGATCCGGTACAACAAAAAAAGTCTAAAAAATCTTGGAAGCAAGTTTTAAATATCACCAGAAAAGTAGATTTAAAAAATGAAACCGAAGGTTCGACGAATTTGTTAATAAGTCAAATAGATTCATTGAAAACACTGATTAAAGAATATAGCAGTGTAAAAGAAGTGCGAAAAAATGAGTTTAAAAAACTGAAAGATTCTTTGATGCTTCAAGCGCACAACAGAGTAGAAAAAACAGAGCAAACATCAAAAAAACAAAAATTTTCTACAACCTATAATCTTGTTGATGAACCGGCGGCATATTTTTCAAAAATCGTAATGCCTTTAAATAACAAAATTACAGTCACATCTTCTTATGGAACAAGAACACATCCTATTTTCGGAACAAAAAAAATCCATAATGGGATTGACTTAAAAGCCAGATTCGAAAATGTGTATTCCGTTTTGGACGGAATTGTTACTGCAACAGGCTGGGATTCTAAAGGCGGTGGAAATTTTATAAAAGTAAAACATTTTGACCGTTTCGAAACCTCTTACCTACATCTCTCAGAAATATATTATCGGGCAGGAGAACAAGTAAAAGCAGGCTTTATCATTGGGAAAAGTGGAAACTCAGGAAACTCTACTGGTCCACATCTGCATTTCTCTGTAAAAGAATTTGGACAAATCATCAACCCATCTCATTTTTTAAATGACCTCATAAAAGTAAACAATTTAATAGCAAAACATTATGAACACTAATACTTTACCAACAGACGAACTAAAAAAATACGGAATTATCAATGAAGATCTGTCATTCTCTAACAAACTGAATGCAGATGATATTCGGAAATTTCTGAGGGGATACACCATTGTTGCGGACAATGATAAAAGCAGGGCAACTTTTCAGCTTACTGATAATAATACCCAACTGAAAGTCATCTTTTTGGAACGGGACAAAAGTATTTCTGAACTTCTTAAAAATAGTAAAAGCAAGATTGAATACGCTGATGTTCAGGACGTGACAGATAGTATAGTAGCAAAATTTTCCTTTGAGAAAAAAGCTTTCATTTTCGATCAAGAGACGAATAAGGTAGTAGAATTCGATTTTATTAAGAATGGTAGAGAATTGACTGCAATTATCGCTGACAAAAAAGATGTAGATGAACTCAACCGTTACATGGCAGAACTTCTGAAACTTAAATTTTTTCTGCAAGATAAAATAGTTCAGTTTCCCGAAATAAGAAAAGAAAGTACCAATAATTTGAATATTGTATCCAAAGAATTCAATACGGTTGCTGGAATTACTGAAAGGCAAAATCATTCTCAAAAACAAGAAAAATTATCCGTTCAATTGAATATAAATGATCGCGATGTTTATCAAGATGCCAATCTAATAAGTGAGCAGAATCAAGAACAAGACGAGGGAATTCAAAAATCAAGAGGATTTAGAAGGTAAATTATAGATCATAAAAATGGAAGACAATCTAAGTTGGCTTGATAAGAATATAGTTCCAAGAATTAAGGCTTTTAAAAATTTTGTCCGAGAAGTGAAAAAGTCTTCACCTGAATATTTTTTCCAAGATAGTGAAAGCGTTTTTACTGAGAAAGTAAAGAATTTTATGAAAATTCTTCATTATAAAAATGCTAATAGCAAAATAGCAACTTCTCTTATGAGACAAGAAAAATCCACGAAAAGCGGGATCAGTACTGAACATTTTAATGCTGTTAGAAAACTGATTTCAGAAAAATTAGTAGCTGTCAGTGGTAGCAATTTTCATATTGAAACTACAATCCAGGGTTATAGTGCAGAGCAATTAATAAACTTACCTACTGAAGGATTAGAACATTTATTACACCTAAAGAAAGAAGAGTTTAAAATACAAAAAGAAAATGATGATCTCAGTAAGATGGCTTTCGTTTTTAACGCAATAAAAAAGCTTGAATCCATTATTCAAGATAAAACAATTATTAACAATAAAAATCCAAAAATTATGGAAAACAACAAAACATTTGACCAAGTAGAATATTTGAAGAACCAGTTAAAATATCTTGGTTTTGGAGAAGGAGAAAAACTTCACAATGATTTAGAAAAAGGTGTTAATTCCAAGAAACAACAGTTTGAAATTAAAGCGACTTCCGACAAAACTTTGCCAGACAACAAAGTAGATTTTACCTTGAAATTCAATAAATCAGAAAACGGTGGTGTTTTTCTGAATTCTTACAACGGAAAATTAACCAATGAAAAGAACGAGGAGATTTCTCACAATTTTCCGGTCAATCGTGAGCAAACTTTTACTGCAAAAGAAGCCGTCAATCTTTTGGAAGGCAGAACGGTCAAAATTGAATTTAATAATCCAAAGACCAAACAGCTGGAACCTGCGTTTGTGAAACTCAATTTTGACGAGGCAAAAACCGAAAAAGGGAACTATCAATTTCAGAATTTTTACAAAAATTATGGTGTAAATACTGCTCAGATCGTAGAGAAATCAAACCTCATTTTTGATAAACCGGAATATAAAGAAAGTACAATTAAATCTTTGGAAAAAGGAAATGTTGTCAAGGTAAAATTTGAAATTGATGATCAGGTTACAGAAGGGAAAGCAGTGTTGAATCCCCAATATAAAAATTTGAATCTCTATGATTCTGATATGAACAGATTAAACACCAATAAGCCTGTGGAAGGTTTGGGGCAAGATAACAAGCACGAAAAAAATAACGTTAAAGAACAGAGTATTAAGCGATAAATTAAGAGCTGACTATTATCCGAAGCGATAGGTCTAATGATTTACCGCCTTTTAAATCTATCAAAATGAAAAATTTACTGTTTCTATGTTCATTTCTGCTTTTGTTCCTTATTTCCTGCCGAGAAGAAATTAAATCGGAAAGAGGCGGAATCGATGTTGTTTCCAGTGTGTATTTTGATGCATCCAAAGGTCTGGACAAAATGCAAAGTCTTCATGTATCAAGCCTTAATTATACAGGTGATTCCATTATAGAGCGTATTCCTGATGTTGATGTTACCGAATTAACCCAGCAAATGTACTTCATTAAAGATTCTGTGTGTTACACCATCGGAAATGATAATCCTGGCAATATCATTTTTTCTGACATCATGAGGAAACAAAAGCCGATGCCCATTGAAAACAAAAAAGAAGGAGCCCTATTTTTGAAGGAGAAAATCCCCAATTACCGAAATCGAAAGAATCTGAACGATACCGTTTTATTTAAGAAAAAGTACAAACGATTTGAAATCAATTCTCCTTGGATGTACACCAGATTCTACATTTATCCATCCGATACTATATTACCTTATTCCATTTATAAACAAGCGGAAAGAGACTACCATGGAAGACTAGAAAGGATTGATTCGTACAATAAGAAGACTGACATTTTTGTAACCCTTCAATTAATACCGAGACAAAAGTGGGATGGAGAGACCAAAGAAATTTTTGAATTTAACCAATATGTAAAAAGCAGAGAGAAGAGAAGGGGCAAAAAGTTTTGATAAGATAATGCTAAGTATTTATTTAACATCGAATGCAGCATTATAGATTGAGGAAAAACAAACATGCTATTTAATGAACAATTTGAATACTGTTGTCTTTTCTGATTTAATACGAATTCGTCTTTAGATAATATGAAAGAATAATTATAATTTTTCCCTATGTGATTGATCAATAGTTTAAATATTTTTAGTGCCTACTTTTAGGTAGGTACTTGTACGAAAATCTGGACTTGCTTAGCTTTGCAAAGTTAAATTTACAAAATCTGTTTTGGGATTAATCCAATATGAAAAACGACTTCTCTTAGAATGTCGTTTTTCTGTTTAAAAAATAAATGAATGAAAACAAATGAAAATGTCAGAAAGATATTTGAGTACGTAGGAGATTCTTTTTTGGAAGAGTTACAAGAATTTGCCATCAAGGAAAGAATTCCTGCACGAAGAGATATTATCATGGAGGGAGATAGGATTGATTATATTCCCATTCTATTAAGTGGTTCCGTGAAGGTATATTCTTTAAACGATGGAAAGGAATTGTTATACTATTACATCAAGCCTTATGAAACTTGTACAATGACTTTTTCGTCGATGTTTACCAATTCAAAAAGTCGAATATACGCATGCACTGAGGAATCATCAGATGTCTTGTTATTACCTGCTGACAAGGTTATGAACTGGATTATAGAGTACCCTCTGCTTAATCAGTTTTTTTTAAAAGAGTATGATAAGCGATATACCGCAATAATGGAAATGGTTACTCAGGCTGTATTTCATAAGTTAGACAAAAGAATATTGGATCTACTGGAAAAAAAAATACAGTTAAATGATGGCAAAGCAATTAAAATCTCTCATAAAGAGATTGCAAATACTCTTGGAACGGCAAGAGAGGTTGTAAGCAGGATCTTAAAAAAATATGAAAACGATGGGGTTATTGCGCAGGCCAATCAGTGGATTATGATCTTATAAAAAACATAAATCAGACCGAATAGATTTTATCTATACTGTGAATTATCAAAAGTAGTAGAGCAGTGACTAATGTCACCGCTCTTTTTTTTACGGACACTGTAGATTTGCCATCAAGAAATATTAAAATAAAGTATGACAAAAGCATTAGTATTCATATCGATGCTTTCTTCAGTTCTTGCCTATTCACAGGAAGATCTCTTGAAAGATATCGATACCATTTCAACTGCGAACACAACTTCACCGCCGGCATTTAAAGCACTTCAAATCGTTACTGGACAATCAACAAAGCTTACCGCAAAGAGCGAGTGGTACGTTGTAATTGCACATCGTTTTGGAGACGTAAGTAAAGGTTTCAAAAACTTTTTCGGTCTTGATGATGCTTCTACCAAACTTGGGGTAATCTATGGAGTTACGGATGCAATTTCATTAAGCCTTTCCCGGGAAACGAACATGAAAACTTTCGAATTCGGAGCAAAATACAGGCTTCTTAAACAAAATGATGACGTACCGGTAGATCTTGTGGGGTATAATGTGATGGCATTAAACACAGATTTGGATACCGAGACTTATCCGCATCTGAAGTTAGGTGACCGACTTTCTTATTTGACCCAAGCTCTTATTTCCAGAAGATTTAATGAGAATTTTTCTTTACAGTTGACGCCGTCTTATGTTCACAAAAATCTTTACGATCCGACCATTGAGAACAACAATCAATTCTTAACCGGATTGGGTGGGCGTTATAAAATTTCCAAAAGAATCTCGATCAATGCAGAGTATTTTGTGAATTTCGACAATCACAGTTTCTACAAAAATCCACTGTCATTAGGAATGGATATTGAAACGGGTGGTCACGTTTTCCAGCTACTCTTCAGCAATTCTCAATTGAATTCTGATATTGGTTATTTGACCAATGCAACCGGAAAGTGGGAAAAAGGGCAGATTTTCTTTGGATTTAATCTTTACAGAGTTTTTTAAAATGAATAAAATAATTTACATCGCAGTTCTCTTTCTTTTCGTTACCTCTTGCGAAAGCAGAACTTATGAAGAGATCTCAGACAATACGCCAATTACCACTGTGGTAAAATATGAATCAGATTTAAAACCCATTATCGAAAGCAACTGTATCAACTGTCATTCTGCGACGAGTTATAAACCTCTGGTTAATTACAACCAGATAAAAGCGAACATCGATATTATTATTAACCGAATTCAAAGACCAAGCGGAGATCCTTTGAGAATGCCTCAGGGCGGTTCTTTATCTTCAAATCAGATTAATCTTTTCGTTAAATGGAAGACTGATGGTCTTATCGAAAATTAAAAAAAAATATATGAAAAATATAGTACTAATAGGCGTTTCATTACTCTTTAGTAATTTTGCTTTTGCTCAAAAATACAGTTCAAAATCGGGAAAAGTTACAATTGAAGCTTCAATTCCAATGTTTGAAGACGTTTTTGCTAAGGATGACAATAATATTGTAGTTCTCAATGCAGACACAGGGGAAATGGCTTCAGTTTCGGGAGTGAAAAACTTCAAATTTAAAGTGAAACTTATGGAAGAGCATTTCAATGAAAGCTATGCAGAAACAGCAAAATATCCCAAAACAACTTTCAAAGGAAAAGTTTTGAATTTTGATAAGGCAAAACTGCGTGAAATTCCTCAAAAATTTACCGTTCAGGGAATATTAAATTTTCACGGAGTGGACAGAAATGTTTCATCCACCGCCACAATTTATGCAAAAGATGGGAAGATCTATATGAACGGAAATTTTATTGCTAAGTCAGCAGATTTCAAAGTCACCATTCCAAAAATGGTCATGAAAAAAGTTGCTGAAAACGTGAACGTAGAGTACAGCTATACCCTTATAAAACAATGAGGAAACTAATTGTATTCGCAGTATGCTTTCTGAGTTTATCATTCCTATCGGCTCAGGAAAAAGCAAAATCAGTGTTTGATATTGCAAGAAGTGGCACATTGGCAGAACTGAGAGATTTAATGAAAGAAAATCCGGAGATCATCGATCAAACCAACGAAAACGGATTCTCGCCTTTAATTCTCGCTTGTTATCGTGGAAATACAGAGGTTGCTAATTTTTTAATAGATCATGTAAGAGATCTTGACTATAAAAGTCAAGAAGGAACGGCTTTGGCGGGTCTTTCTATACGGTACAATAGAAGTTTGACAGAGCATTTATTAAAGAAAAATGCAAATCCGAATATTGCAGACAGTACAGGAACTACTCCGTTATTTTGGGCAGTAAAATCAGGAAATAAAGAATTGGTAGAACTTTTATTAGAATACAAAGCGGACAAAACAATGAAAGATTCGGTGGGAATGACCCCTTTCGAATATGCTTTAAAAACAGACAACAAAGAAATAATCAACATTTTAAAAAATTAGTTTTATGAAAAAACTTCTACTTATCTCAAGTTTAGCTTTTGGTGTAACAGCTCAAGCGCAATTTTCATCTGGAACCGTCAATTTACCTGCCGCTTCTATGACTGTTAAAATAGATACCAATGCCACTAACGTAACTCTTACTTTAATTGGAGATAGCAATTCTATGCTGGGAATTGGCTTTGGAACTTCAGGGATGGCAAATGGTGCAGACGGTTTTATCTACAACTCATCATCAAACAGAGATTATACTTTCGCCGGATTTACTGCACCGACCGCTGATGCTGTTCAAAATTGGACTGAAACTTCTAATACCGTTTCCGGAAGCACCAGAACAGTTGTTGCAACGAGATCACTTACTGGTGGAGCCGGTGATTTTGCAATTGCTAATACAGCAGGAACGATCAATATTTTCTACGCCAGAACCTCAGGTAGTACAAATTTGGGTTATCATTCCGGTAACAGGGGATATGCATCATTAAACATGGCTGGCACTTTAGGAACAAATGACTTGGTTTTAGATAGTGAAAAAGTGCTTATTTATCCAAATCCAGCAAAGGAAACCGTTAGTTTTAAAAATGCTGATCTTATAGAATCGGTTGATTTCTTTGATGCTACCGGACGAAAAATTAAATCTGTGAAATTAAATGGACAGGGTGTAAACATTTCAACCTTAAAGAATGGTATTTACTATTTGGAAATAAATTTGAAGAATAAAAAACAATCAGTAGAAAGATTAGTGAAGGAGTAAAAAAGACTCAACAGGAAATCGACTCAATTAGTAATCCGTTTCATATATCATTATGTAACGGATTTTCTATACCTACTATTTAATGAAAAAAATAGTATAATTTTATTTCATGATAGGGCATTTTCTCTAAGTGTTTAGCAAAAGAGTTCAGGTTGTTGTAAACCGCTCGAATAAGTACGTTTCCATATAAATAAATAAATAAGTAAGGTTTTCATAAATTATCTTTTTCATTTGTAGAAGTTATCTTGTTCATTGTTACATTTAATACCCTATGTAGCTTCAATGCTCTTACAAATAAAAAGCACAGTAAATATTATATCATTAGATACCATTTTTTATATTATTTTTGGCTCGTCGCAATATTTCTTTATAAAAAGATTACTAAATAGTTTCAGCAACTAGTTTGATACTATATTCTTTACAATTTTTTTTTAAATTAAATAGGGTTTTTCTGATGCTTAATCAGAATTTATTGAACAGGTATGAGACTATTTCTTACATTCTTTTTCGGATTACTCTTTTGGCAAATTTCGGCACAGGATGTGTCGGATACGAAACAGATATTTCAAAAAATAGATTCACTGATTATTTTGAATCCCGTACGAGCAAGAGATCTTGTTGGTTATGTAAAAAAGAATAATCAGAATTATGAAATTATAAATAGATGTAACCGACTTTTAGTGCAGGCTTATTATTATGAAAACAATTATAATGATGCATTTCAGGAAATAATTCAAACTGAAGATTATCAAAATGCAAATGGAATTATTTTTTATCGAAATATATTATATTCAGCAGGGATCAAGAAATTTGATTTCAGCACAAATAATAAGCAGAATTCTCTAATCAAGCTCAATGAAGAAATTATAACAGCAAATGAATTAATCATACAGGGAGCTCGAGATAAGGCACTACGGAAAATTTCAGATGTTCTCACTAAAGTACACAGTGAAAATGCACATACTTTCAGGGATAGTTTTAGTTTTCTCTTAATCAATTTGGATGAAAAGAGTTGGATGTCCAAATTTCCTAAGTTTCGTATTCCAGTTTTAAAAATCCTTTCGTACTATTCTTCGGATACAGAATTTGATATTTTTAAAAAGAAATTTTTTCCCGCAGATATTTCTGATGAATGGTTAGCAAAAACCAAAATACAGATCGATAATACAACTAATTTTCAACTGCGGACGATCTACTATAATTTTTTGCAAGATTATTATTTTGATAGAGAAGATGTTTCTAATTATGTTCTGATCACAGATGAAAGAAATGAACATATAGCCAAAAATAATAAAGCGATTATGCAGGCACGTTCGCAATGGGTCTATCTGACCGAAGTAAAGCACAACGAAGAATATCTTTTTGCAAAGAAAAGAGATGCTATTGTACTGATTGGGTTGGTGTTTTTATCATGCATCGTATTGTTGATATTGGTTGTCAAAGTACAACAGGAAAAGCAAAAAAATAAGCGCTATCTATTACTGTCAAATAAGATCAAAACCAATTCAGTTAAAAAGAAAGAAACTCAAGTTATTTCGGAAAATGTAAAACTTATTCTTTTAGAAAGGCTGGAAAAATTAGAATCAAAAAATTTCTTTTTAGACCCCAATATATCTATTCAGACATTGGCTAAAAAGCTTGATTCCAATTCGAAATATGTTTCAGATGTGATCAATACATATAAAAAGAAAAATTTCACTGCGTATATTAACGAGATGAGAATCCAGTACATTAAGCAAAAACTTAATAATGAATTGGTGTATAGAACTTACAAAATAAAATATTTGGCGGAAGAGAGTGGGTTTTCATCTCACAGCGTTTTTTCTTCTGTATTCAAAAGCATTGAAGGAATCTCCCCTGCGCAATACATTCAACTTTTAAAATAATCGAGACCTTGAACTTTAAATCTGTATATGTTTTCATTTTATTATCGTGCTTTGGTAATTTCTACTGCCAGAAGTATGATTCTGTAGATGTGAAAAAAGTTGAAAAATCTCTTATTTCAAACCCTGAAAATGCATATCAGTTAGCTGTAAAGATTTATGAAGATAACGATTTGACAGATAATTTGAGAATTCGTCTGTTATTCTCATTACTCAATATCAGCAATCAAACTCAAAGATTTAGTGAGGCGATACGTTATGGAACGGAAGGACTGGATTTAGCTGAAAAATCAAATAACACCGTTTCGCAGATAAAATTTTTAGGAACTTTAGGAAATATTTATCAGTCTCTTCAAGTAAATGATAAAGCCAAATACTATCTTAACAAAGCCGAGGATGTTCTAAAAAAAAATAAACTGCCGAATTCCGAACAGCATATTGCAGGTAATATCCTTTATCTGAAAGGGATGAACTATGCGTATACACTGGATTGTGATATGGCACTGATATATTTCGATCAGGCAATCTCAGCTTTTCGTCCCGCCAAAGATCCGTTATCTCAAATGAATATCAAGCTGGCTTATCTTAATAAAGCAAATTGTTTGATAGAATTGAATAAGTTGAAGGAAGCAGAACACTACCTTCTACTTTCAAAAATAAAAGATTCAGAATTTAAGACTTCAGGAGGTATTCCTCGCATGTATTTTGAGATTCTTGATCAATCTTATGACTTAGGGACTGCAAAAATTCTAGCCCTAAAAAACAATCTTAATCACTCTAATGAAATTTTACTTTCAATTTTAGATATGAAGGATCAAAAAAATATTGCTGATACGGAAACTGATATTTATTTTCAGCTGTCGCAAAATTTTTTGAAGTTGAGGAATATGGATAAAAGTCAATTTTACGCTGCCCTTTATCATCAGAAAATGGCAGAACGAAATAGTATCCAGATTAAGATTTTAAATAATCTGCTTGTACAAGATCAGAGAAATTCCGATCAAAAAGTAGCACAACATGACAGAAAAATAGTGAAATGGAGCATAGTTTCAATCTTATTTTTATCGGTGTTTTCATTGTTTCTTATCCTTGCATTAAGGAAAATTAAAAAGGCTAATAGTTTTCTTGAAAAAGAGTTTTATGTTTCTGAAAATTAGAATTTTATGTATTTTTTTTAATTGTAGGATTCAGTGAATATTCATTAATACTGATAGTACTTTTCTTATTTTTAATGTTTTCGTTTACTATCATTGTATCATGGTTTTTGAGATTAATAATTTTTGAAAAAGTAAGGTCGAAAATGTCTTCTTTACGAATTATTTTTTGATCAATTAATCATGGGCCAAAAGCTTTTCAAAAGATTCTGTCATTAAGCTTTTAAATACAGAAATTCTTGTGTACAATTGATAGTAGTTACCACAAAATTGAGCATTTCTTTTTGTTTATTTTATTAAAAAAGAATACGTAATCAAAGCGATTTTTTAATGGCAATTAGACTGCAAAAAGAGTCCATTTGTTAAAATTTTCAGGTACTATTCATTGTTAAAAAGCAAAGTAAACTATTTGAAATTTTTAGAAAAAATATGAAAACAATCTATTCTTTAGCTATAAGTCTACTGGCTTATATTGGTGTATTTGGACAAACACCGGTTTATACACAAGATTTTGCAACATTTCCTCCTCAAAATTGGTATTTTGGGTATTCTTTCGATCCCACTGTAGGAAACGGTCCCGAAAATGAGGATCAGTATAATGTTTTCTTGGTACAAAGACCGTTTCTAAGCAATCAAACGACCAATAATCCTTCCGTATCAGTAGAAATATACAGCGGAGGACTCTCTACTTGGGCAATCAGCCCGGTAGTTGACCTGTCTGCAGGAGGTTACAGCGTGTCTTTTGATTTTGGTTGTGGCGATGGACTTTATTCGAATGATCCTACAGCCGCTCCATCTCAGTCTCTAACAGACGATATGTTCAAATTTATGATTTCTCAGGATAACGGCATTACTTGGCAAGAGCTTGAAAGCATTGCTTCTCCTAATATTGGAATCCCTAATGTCAGAACAACAAAAACATATGCATTAAATAATTATACCAGTGCAACGACCAAGTTTGCATTCTACACGTCCAACGGAACCGATCCTAATTTTGGAGTAGACTATGTGTTGTATTTCGATGATTTTAAAGTGACCAGCAACAGCCTTTCCACAGCGGATATTAAAGCTAAAAATAAGATGTTTCAGTTATATCCCAATCCTACAAGCGGGTATGCTTACTTAAAATCTGAAAAGAATGTGCAAATTATCGAAGTTTACGATTTGACGGGAAAACTTATTTCAAAAGGAAAAGAGATTAATTTATCTGCGGAATCGACAGGGATCTTTTTAGTGAAAGTACTTTTTGTAGACGGAACTTCCACTACAGAGAAAATTATTAAAAAGTAAGGCTGTCGTAACAACTTAAAATTAAGAATTGATTGGTTAGTTCTTATATGTACTATGAATAAACAGGCTGATGACGGTCAGTGTTGACATTTAACTTTGCTCACATAATTCCATTTCGACTATATACAGTGAGGTGAAAATAAAGTACTGATTTCAATTTAACCTATTACTATAAGTAACTTTTAGTAATTTATCATTATACTAGACTTTTATCTACAATAGCGGAAAATAAATGCCACACATTAAAAGTGTGGCATTCTCTTTTTAAATTGAAATACTGATCATTCTGTTATGATAAATGACTTACATGAAGTTCCTGAGAGTTTTTCAAATCAGGTTCCTTTACAGGCGAAAAATTCAATTATAGTTGACATATCATCTTTAAAAGTTATATGGATTATTGTTGAGGTTATTTTTTCAATATCTTCAGTGTTTTAAAACCATCTTTAAATGTCAGCGTAACTAAATAGCTTCCTGCGGGAAACTGTAAAAAATCTAATTTGATATTTTTTTCTTCTGTTAGGTCTTTGTCTAAAAGTAGTTTTCCTGAAATATCATACACCTTATATCCTTTTATACTTTTTTTCGATGATATAGTTAAATCGTTATGAACGGGATTAGGATAATATTTTAGATCGATACCCCTGGGTATCTCAGTTACCGTAAGATTGTTATTGATAATTTTAACAGTATAATCTCGTGTTTCACCGGAACCGAAACTACTGCACGCATTATTTGCAGATATTGTACTTCCGTAAGCCCTTGATCTTATTCTCATTTTAATACTTCCGGATGGGACGGTTGCTGGTATAGCCAATGACGTTGTGTTCTGAGTATTCATGGAATTGACTAATACAGTAAACTCATTGGGTTCGAAAACATTGTTATTATTATAATCAAGCCATACTCCAATAATGGCTTCGGAAGATGTAGAAGTATACAAATTATACGACTGACCTGCCGTAAGTTGTGCGGTTGTATTTCCAATGGCGGGATATTCGTGGTAAAATGCAGTTAATCCTGAAAAAGTATTATGATCCAATGGGGTACTTTCGATTTTAAAGGTGATGAAAGCTGGGTCGATATCACCCCCGAGATTATTAGTACAGATTGTTTGGGCTTGGTGAACAAGGCTTATCAATAGTAAGCTGAATGTTAAAGATAATTTCATAGGTTTAAAATATTTATTTATTATTAAGAAGTATGACCTTTTTTGAGTTTTCGATGTTTCCTTTATAAAAGTTCCTATATTCAAGTATACAGTTATCATTTAAATAGTCTTAAGATATAATTCCTGCAATTCTTCAGCACTGAAGGCTTTCGAAGGTACATTCTGTACCAATTCTCCCTGGCGCATAATACCAATATTTGTTGCTACACTTGCTGCATTAAATATATCGTGAGTAGCCATTAAAATGGTACGGCCTTCTTCTCCCAACTCACGAATGATTTCAGTGAATTCTGCAGTAGCAATAGGATCGAGCCCACTGGTCGGTTCGTCAAGGAGCAGAACTTTTGCATCCTTCGCCAGAGCGATTGCTATCCCCACTTTTTGCCGCATTCCTTTGGAATAACCTCCCAAAAGTTTATCGTGTGCCGCCTCCTGTAATCCTGTTCGTTGCAGCAATTCGGAAAGCTCTTTTTTAGAGTAAGTAAAACCTGCGATTTTAGAGAAAAAGTCAAGATTCTCGATTCCTGTAAGATTGGGGTAAAGCAATACGGTCTCTGGAATGTAAGCCAGATGCTTTTTAATTTTCTGAGGTTCTTTCTTGACTGAAATATTATTAATAAAGGCGTCTCCTGATGTAGATTGAATCAATCCTAAAAGAATGTTGATTGTTGTGCTTTTGCCGGCACCATTCTGTCCGAGAAGTGCAAATATTTCGCCTTCCTGAATTTCGAGATTAAGGGATCTTAGCGCTGTAAAGTCATTATATTTTTTATGGAGATTGATTGTTTTTAACATAGTTTTCCGAATTTTTGTTGTGATAGAATAGTCAAGAGCGTAATTATAATGAAGTAGGGTATTATTACCTGTAAAAGGTTTACTTTTTCAGCATCGCTAAACGATTTAACCGTTTGCTTGCTCCAGTCAATGACATCTGCATTTTGCTGCGAGAAGATATACGGATAGAAGAACAGCCTTTGTTTTTCGTGAAATGTTCTCAAACCTTCTGCATATTGAAGTTGATTTTCCATACCCGTTTTAGCGAGCTGACTGTGTACCAGTTGGGTGTGAATAGTAGGGAAGAGATATCCCAAATACACCGCAGCATCATTTCTGCTTTGCATTTTCGTGTGATACTGCTCAGACGATTCGTGCGATTCCACATCTCCAAGATGCTGCATAGCATAATACCATACATAAGAGGATGATATATTTTCATCTACTTTATATTTGCTGAACTGAGGGTAAATTTGATAAAATTTCTGCATGGTCGGTGCTTTCGCTTCATCCCATTTGTTGTGATAACCCTCCCTTTGTTCAATTTGTGCTTTCATACCCTCATTAACAGGATATATTTTTTGGATAATCATATTTCCTGTCATTGGAGTGATAAAATTCATTCCAATCCAAAAGATGATAAGAGTAAGTGCATTCGACGCGGATGATTTCTGAAAACTGATGATCCATCGACAGAGTACGAACCAGAAAAGGATATAAAGCAATCCTGAAATAATAAAGATAATGAAAGGCATATCAACAGGAATTTTGACGAACAATGCCGCTATGATCAGCAGCAAAAAATATAATGCAATGATCACAATGCATCTTATCAGAATTTTCATGTCGGTCAGTTTGAGGAGATTAGTGCTTTGTACGGAAAGCAGCTTCCATGTTCCTTTTTCCTGGTCTTCGGAAATGAGATTAAAACAAAAAGCAATAATGACCAAAGGGAATAAAAAGACAAGTACAAAAGTAAAGTCGAAATTTCCCACTGCTGCATTGGCAGGATTAAAAAAGTCTGAATTGTTCTTCTGTTCTTCAAGATTACGAATAGTAACCCCTTGTATGGAAGGCTTTAAGTCCCTCAGCCCAATATTCAGGGCAGAGAGTTTTGGTGTTTTATTGACAAGATTAAATTTTACGTAATAAAGAAGAAGGCCTAAATTATCGCTGTGTGCAGCTATATTTTTTTCCAGACTTTCCTTTTGATAACGGGCACTTTTGTTAATGATGTCCTCATTTTTATCCAGAAACTTTTTCCCGGTGTACAAAGAACTGAGTCCGGCAAGAAATAATAGGATTAAACATATAAGATATGCCTTGTTTCTGTAAAACTGTTTATATAAGTAATGTTTCATTATATTAATTTTAATTTTTTAGCACTCAATTCCACCATGGTTACACAGAGCAAAAGCCAAAATAAGACAGCTGAAAGTGTTGTGATCTGCTGCCAGATACTTTCTTTTAAGGTGGTAAACTCATATTTAAAATCAGGAAACTGTTTCCACTTATCATTGCTGACGGTTGCAGGCTTTTCGCCTGGCGGCGGTTGGCTATTGCTGATATTTTCTATCTGCAATTCATTCATGTTCTGAGCGAGCTTATAGCGGTATTCTTCAGATTGTTTTTGAAAATTTTGGTAGGCATAGTAATCAGTTCCTGCTGCAGCCATTGAAAGATTTTTGATGGCCATGACCGGATTAATAAATCCTGAGATTTCACCAAGTCTCTGTTGCTTTTTATATTGTATCTGAAGCTTTTCCAAATGGCTTTCATATATTTTTGAACTGATTTTTTCCCCTTCTTTCATCACGAGTCCACTATAATTGATAGGGAGTTCATCAGTAGTTTTCACATGGTATCTGGCAAGAAGCGAATCTTTGATGTGTTTAAAATGGGGATCGTTAGGATTATGACTGTCACCGACCTTTAAAACATCTTTTTCCACCTGTGTTTCAAAAGCAATTCGTGAAGGTGTCGGATTTAAATTTTGGGAAGCAAACTGAATTCCTTTTGGTAAGAAAATCACTAAAATAAGCCAACAGCCGATAAGACTGATTAATGAAGCTGATGTGTTTCTGCTATTTGCTGAAATCATTACCGTTAAAGTGCTGAAGAAAAAATAGTAGATCATATAGGCAGGAAGTATGAGCGCCAAACGCATCAGGATATCTGCTGCGGTGGTGCTTTCAGACAGCGAAGCTGCTAAAAAGACTACGGGTACGACTGGGAGTAAGAATAATAAGGAAAATTGCCACAAACCAAGAATTTTTCCCCACAAAATATCTCGCGCTGATGCACCTTGAACATTGAGGATTTTTAATGTTGCATTCTCCCGTTCCTGAACAACAAGTCCGAACCCTAAAAAAATAATAATGATCGGAACAATCGCCTGAAGGATGAATGCACTGCTGAACGTTCCAAAACGCACCAGAATACCTGAACTGCCTGCTTCCGAAAGATTGGCAGTATTTTGTTTGTGGGCTTCAAGGAAAATTACATTTCCAAGGTAATCATCCAATCCCGTATCAAAAATGCTCAGGGGATGACCGATCCTGAATACGAGATAACCGTAATGCGCCATTCGGTGTGGATGTTTATCGGGTCTGTATTCCCAATTCTCTCGGATTTCTTTTCTGTATTCTTTAATATCCGAAAAGTTTTCACTGTATTTTGTAAATCCAATCGCTATACTGAGAAAGCAGAAAAGAATGACGGTTATTGCAATCAGCAGATTTCTTTTCTCCTTGAAGAGATCTTGCCTGGTTTTTCGTACAATGAGTTTAAGGTTTGAAAAAGCCATAATTTAAAGTTTATAAGTTGCGGTAAATAAATAATTTCTTGGAGCACCAGGAAAAAGCCTTAGATAATTCTGTGCTCCCACCCAATATGTTGTATTGGTCATATTGTTGACGTTAAGAGCCAGCTGAAGTTTGGTTTGCGGAACGGAATAATAAAGGGCGGCATCCAAAGTGGTATATGCCGGAAGCTCAAAACTTCTGGTGTACCACGGGATCTTTTTGCTTTGATATAAAATTCCTGCTCCGATCCCGAAGTCTTTTAATGCACGAATTGCAGAAAAATTATATCTTGTCCAAATGTTGACAGAGTTTTTGGATGTATTTTCCTTCGCCAAACCAACCAACGCAGGGTTGGAATCATCTACAACTTTTGCATCAATGTAGCTGTATCCGGCATAAACATGCCATTGCGGAAGGATATATCCGGTCACTTCGGTTTCAAAACCACGGCTTCGGTCAGCCCCACGCTGGATCAGCTGATCCGGTTCTGCAGGATTGTTGGCGTTGACTAGAATGTTTTTCTGATTGATCTCATAGATTGAAAAACTGGCATTAACCTTTCCGAAGAGTTTGGTTTTGACACCCAGTTCCTTGAGGTCAGAAATCAACGGTTTAAATAGCGAAGCGGAAACTGCCCCGTTAAATGATGCAGTTCCGGGCATTAGTGAGATGGTGTTGGATTGTGGCTGATATCCTGTGAGAAAGGTTCCGTAGATATTGGTGTTTTCAGTGACGCTGTATGTTAAACCAATACGGTAAAGCAGTTGCTGATTGCTAAATGAATTTTCCTCCGGTTTTTTATAATTCGTTCTGTCTTGAAACCATTCCTGTCTCAGTCCTGCCAATAGCCTGAACTTTTTCCAAGTGACCAAATGTTGTACGTAGACAGCATGGGTCGTGGTCAGAGCGGTTGGCAATGGATTAATGACATTGAGTATGGAATAATCATTTCTCTGATGGTTTAAAGCACCTGGGCTAAGATCAAATGGATTGACGTTGGGTTTTGGGATTGTAGCACCATAGTACATCATGGTCTGGTACAGTGCAGCATTTACAGGATTAAAGGATGCCGTGACGGTTCCGTCTTTCATCAGAAAACCTCTGGCGGCATCCTGCTTTCCACCGCTTTTTTTCTCCCAGATATGGCTGTCATATCCCAATAAAGTCTGGTGTTTGAATACTCCTGTATTGTAGCTAAAATTGAAATAAGCGCTTATATTATCCACTTCCCAGTGTTGTATCCTCTCCAGATACTGCATCATCGCAAGGCTGGGAACAGGGTTGTTGTTGATATCGGGGACAAAGGAATTGGTTGTTCTGGTTTCACGGGTGTTTTCATCCCAGAACTGTTTCATATAGGAGGCATTGAAGCTGATGTGCTCGTTGAACTTATGCGCAAAACTTCCCATTAAAGTAAGATCTTTTGTTTTGAAAAAATCTCCGGGGGCACCAAGATTAAGGCTGATCGGTGTACTGTTGAGATCTGTTTTTCCTGCAACCGCACCAAAAATTGGTTGTCCTCTGTCCAAATTTCCATTCATCTCATTGTAGATCATTTCGACATTGAGCGATGTCTTTTCATTGGGGATAAAAGAAAGGGACGGAACAATTAAAAATCCATTATTATTTACATTATCCCGAAATGACTGGCCATCCTGATGCGCACCGTTGAAACGGTACAATAGGGTTTTGCTTTTATTTAACGGACCGGTAAGATCGGTGGTCAGGCGATACGTATCAAAACTGCCACCCGATAAACTTACTTCGTACCGATGGTTGAGCAGTGGTTTTTTGGTCACCATATTGATTGTCCCTCCCGGATCGACACTTGACATGGTAATGCTTGCCGGTCCTTTGAATACTTCTACCCGCTCAATGTGGGATGTCATCGGCTGCAAAAAATAATATTGTCTGGTACGCATTCCGTTAATAATCTGTCCTTCCTCATTCTGGCTGATCCCACGAATGCTGTACTGATTGTAAAAACTTGCATTGGAAACACCGGCCACATTTTTGAGGACATCTCCCAATCTAAAAGCTTGTCTGTCATTAATCAGCTCTTTTGTAACGGTGTTTAAAGTGAGAGGCAAATCTTTATTCTTCATTGCGATCTTTGTAGCAGCAAATGAATAGTCGGAAACATAATCCTGAGATTTCCTTCCGACAATCTCTACTGTCTGGATGGTTGCTGAAATCGAATCTTTTTCGGCATCCTGCGCATTGAAGGCAATGGGAAATAATAGTAAACTTAAGCCTGTTAATCGACAAGGCTTGAGGGAAATAAAATAATTTATTTTCCACAAAATACAATAATTAAGTGACATAGAAATAGGTAAAGCAGGTATGAAAACCCTAATGGTTAATGAATAATCGCTTCCGTTGCTGTAAAATATCCACGCAGCGGTAGTTACAGATCGTTAAATCTGTGATAGGAAATAGTTTCAGCTGAAATCATTCAGCGATAACTTATGAAAAATAGGGTGGGGCTCTCGACGAGAAATAATCAATCAGGCGACGGTATTCTACTGCCTTTGGATGCGGTATTACGCTATGATCTATATCTTGTAAAGCAAAATCTAAATTCTGAATCTCAGGAAAGAGACATGAATTCATTTGCAGGTGTAGGGCACACTGGCATTGATCATCTTGTGAAAAGTAAGAACTTTTCTCATCTTTGGAATTCTTTTTCTCAGCGTGTTCTGAGGTCAAGTGCTTTGCATGTTCCAGACACACCGAGATACCACTGACATTCGATAAGAATATTAGTAATAGGGAAAAGACAAAAAAATGTTTAACTATTTTTTGCATAAAAGATGGGCAAATATAGTCAATATATTTGTTCGGAATTAATAAAGAATATTAAATTAAGTTGACTTTGGTAATAATATCAAGTGATGTCCTTCATTATGACATATCTTTCTTTAGTCTATTGAATCGTCCCTGATAAGCTTGGAGGTAATTGCGTTTTAATTTTTCGCTAAGAAAAGAATGGTCAGTCAGTTGACCTATTTTTTCATGGCTGGATGTTAAATTACTTATAATCTTCATGATTGTTTTTTGAGGTATTTCTGCTAAAAGGATAAACTGTTCCAAATCATTTACTTTTGAAATGGATTTAAGCAGCAGTCCTTCTTTTAAGGCAAATTTAGAATCCTCGATATGAATTCTCGTGTTCCATAAATCATAAACGGGGCCTAACTTATAATCTCCCTGCTGCGTTTCAATTATTGAGAAATTCTTCAAATGCGCATCACCATTTGAAAACAAGTAGTTGAAAAAAATAAGAGTGAACAGTTTTGGTGCTTCCACCTTCCAGGCCGGAATATACTTTTTCAAGCCTTCAAAAAGTTCGAAATAGCTCCCTTCATATTTGTACTGTTCACCATGTGTTGGTGGAGATTTTTGCAGCAATGATGCAAAGCCCTCTACAGCTAACTTATTTTCCTTTTTGCTTTCGACTAGAGACGAATTTTCAAGTCTGTCAAAGCGCTTAGTGATGTATGCAGGACTACCGTCTGCAAAGAATATCAGTGTATTTTCAGAGACTTCCATTTTAAAATCTGTTGTGAAATCTGCATCGTCAAATGTTTATTTGAAGGCGCTTACTCTTTTTTTTTTTTTAATAGGTAAGGTAGTGGTTTTTAGAATATACTGTCCGTGTTAATCTTTATGAGTTAAAGGAAGACTTTTTACATCAATAATTGAAGAATATTTTTACTGAAATCCTGAAATTGAAATATGGTTTGATTTTCATTAAAATTTTCCTTTTCCTCTGCACTAGTAGGAGAGAGGTAAGGTAACATAGGACTTATTTTCTGCCCATTAAACATTTTTCAGAACGGGCTTGTAAATTTATCGAGAACTCATTTGATTATTACGGGCAGTTTCAAAATAATATAGAAGTAATTAGATCTAAACAATATGATCGCTGATACAGAAAGGACGTTAATTGATTGTGTCGTCCGTCCGTTTTCAGTAGGAGTATCGTAAGGCCTTCCAAAAGCCTTTGGACTTGCGAAAGGAAGAAGCGGAGAAAGATAAGTTGTTAAGTCAAATCTATGATGTTAAAGATTAGAAGTAGCTTATCCTTTTTATCATTTTAACCTGCACTTTTTTTCCTTCGATGCAATGTCATTTTAGTTCAACAGATTATTTTTCTCATATCATGAAATATCTGTTATTACTTTGTTTGATATATCTGTGATATTAGTCACAAATCCCTTCTGAACTGAAGTCTAATAATCTTGTAGATTTTGAATAAAAAGGTTAAAAATGTAATTAGAATCAGAGTTTATAGAATTGTCAAGACAGTATTTGAAAGATTTATTAAAATTTTTCATACTGATATTCAATAATTTTAACCTTTTGGTAGGTGGTTTACTTTTAGGTGGGTACTTGTTTAAAGGTGGGTGTGTGCATAGCTTTGTAAAAGTATTAATGTTATAAAACAATCTGAATATGAATATTTTAGTATTTGGAGCTACAGGCTCACAACAGTTTAATGTAATTGAAGAAGCAAAGAAAAAAGGTGCAGAGGTAATTGCTGCAACAAGCTCTGAAAAAAGTTTTGAAAAACTAGCCAAAGCAGGTGCAACACCGGTTGTGGCAAATTTAAGCGATGTTGAAAAAATAAATGAAATTACAAAAGGTGTAGATGCCATCGCGTTTTTAATTCCTGTTTCGTTACCCAATCCTTTTGATGGTCTGCAATATGCAAAAAATGTGATTGATGCGGCAAAAACAAATGGCGTAAAAAAAATAGTTTGGAATACAAGCGGCTGGTTGGAGTCTCAGAAAGTTGGGTCGCCTGTCGATGATGTGAAATTGGATGTTCAGGAATATTTAAAAAATAGTGGAGTAGATTATGTGATCATCGAACCAACTATCTATATGGAAAATATGATGGGTCCGTTCTGCGCACCTTTTATCAGCAATGAGAAAAAACTGGCTTATCCTACACCGGAGGCAATGCCAATCGGATGGATTGCTTCGAGAGATGTAAGTGCATTTGTAGTTGAAGCTATCTACAATGAGAGTTTAAAAGCCGATAATTTCAAAATCAGCGGTTTACAAAACTTAAAAGGTAATGAATTAGCTTCAGAGTTTTCTGACGGGGTAGGAGAAACTATTAGTTATTATCCGCAGAAGCCACAAGAGTTTGGTGAAATAATGAAACCAATGGTTGGAGAAGCGGGAGCGTCAAGTGTTGCTGCTTATTATGAAAACCTTCAGAATTCAAAAGAGTACCCTTCAAAATTCAACCCTGAAATGAACGGTATTTTGGAAAAGCTTCCTGTTGAAATGACTTCGTTATCACAGTGGGCAAGCGATAATAGAGATTTTTTCATTAAATAAATTAACATTGTATGGAAGCAAAAGAAGTTGTAGCAGCATATTTTGATGCATTGGCAATAGGTGATTTAGAAAAAGCATTTTCAAATTTCACACCTGAAACGAAATGGTATCAGCCAGGAGACAATAAATTTTCCGGTTTAAAAAATAACCTGGGCGAGATTTTTCAAATGCTTGAAAGCATTATGAACGACACATCAGGAAATATGGTTGTGAAACCAGCAGGACCAATGCTGCAAAGCGGAGATTTGATATCCGTTCCGGTTTGGTTTACGGCCAAAAAAGAAACGAAAGTGATGGATTTGGGCGGAATGGACTTATTTCAAGTCAAAGATGGAAAGATTGTTCACGTTTGGACATTCTCAGATGACCAGTCTCTAGATGATGATTTTTTTGGAAATTAAAATGTGTAGATTAGTAATTGTATTTTAAAACCAGATATTATGACAGCAATAGAAGTAGTAACAGCTTATTCGCTAGCACTTTCCCAAGGAGATATCCCTACCGCATTTTCACATTTCAGTCCAGACGCGAAATGGCACCAACCAGGAAACCATAAATTTGCTGGTACTAAAAAAGGACTTGAAGAGATTGGCAAAATGCTCGGTGATATGATGGGCGAAACACAAGGCACATTGGTTATAAATCCTACCGGAGCTTTGATGGCTAACGGCGATTTAGTTTCATTTCCAGTACATTTTACTGGTACGATTGGCGACAGAAAAGTTGATATGAATGGCGTTGATTTGTTTGAAGTTGTCAATGAGAAAATTGTTCAGGTTTGGTTGTTTTCAGAAAACCAAGTTGCTGAAGACGAATTTTGGGGACAATAATTCCCAAAAAATGATGAAAAAAAAGGACGGTTAGTTTTAAAAACTATACCGTCTTTTTTTATTGCAAATTTTGTTTGACCTAAATTTTAAATTATCTTATTCATTTTTAATAGTATTAATGTTCCTCAGTGGAATCTTGAATGATCCATCGAAACTAAAAACTTAATTTCATACACCTACCAGTTACTTCTACAACTTGCACGCTCTGGTTAAATTAACTTACTTTGCTTTTCATACCAATTAGTATTTTTATGTCAAAAGCATCCACAACACGCCATCTTATTCTTGAAAAAGCATTTGAAATCATTTATACAAAAGGGTATCAAACCACAAGTATTGATGAAATCATTGCGACGACCAATGTCACGAAAGGTGCATTTTATTATCACTTTAAAACAAAAGATGAAATGGGCCTGGCAATAATCAATGAAATTTTAAAACCAACGATGCAGAATGATTTTGTGAAACCACTTCAAGATGCCGAAGAGCCAATCGCGGAAATTTATAATATGACGAAGGCGTTGCTACTTGAAAATCCATTTTTAAAACTGGAATTTGGATGTCCTGCTGGAAATCTGACCCAAGAAATGACTCCTTGGAATGTAGAATTTGGGAAAGCACTTGCTGAACTTACTTTAGAATGGCAGCAAGCACTCCAAAATAGTATCTCGAAAGCGCAAGAAAATGGAACCGTACGAGAAGACATCAATCCGATCCAAGTCGCCTATTTTATTATGTCCGGATATTGGGGTATTAGAAATTTCGGCAAAGTTTATAACAGTATTGACTGCTATCATTCTTACTTAAATGAGTTAAAAATCTATCTTAATAATTTAAAATAAAATAATATTAAGTAAAAACATACTAATTAGTATGTTTTAAATATCTTTGCATCGTTAAATAAAAAATTGCGATGTTCGAAACACTGACATTTTACCACTCCACCATACGTTGGCTTGTTTTAGCAAGCTTAGTTTACTCCATTTATCGGGCTTACAAAGGATATTTTTCCTATGCACCATTTTCCAAAACTGATAATTACGTTCGGCATTGGACTGCAACTATTGCTCACATTCAGCTTATCTTTGGGATTGTAATTTATACGCAAAGTCCGATCATAAAATATTTTTGGAACAATTTTGATGAAGCCATTACCAATTTAGACCTTGCATTTTTTGGCTTACTGCATATTATTTTAATGCTCACTGCAATTGTAATGATTACTGTTGGTTCTGCATTATCAAAGAGAAGAACAACGGATAGAGAAAAATTCAAAACAATCTTGTTTTGGTTTTCGGTTTCACTTATCATCATTTTCATCGCCATTCCTTGGCCGTTTTCACCCTTCGCAAACAGACCTTATTTTAGATAAAATGATCAATTTATTAAAAACAAAAATCGGAAGACTACGCATTATTGGTTTTCTGGAAGGTGTTTCATTACTGGTACTCGTATTCGTTGCGGTACCGATGAAATATTATTTTGACAATCCCAGTTTAAGCAAAGCATTAGGACCTATTCACGGCTCGATATTTTTACTGTTTCTCTTCAATACAATAAGCGTTGGTGTGGAACAGAATTGGAAATTTAAAACCACTACTTGGAAAGTTATTTTGTCTTGCTTTATACCATTCGGAACGTTTTATATTGACCACAAAATTTTAAGTAAATTATGAAAACGATTTATATTATCGTAGGTGTAATTTTCTTCACTTACATTTCTTACCGTACCTATCGATTTGCAAAACTAGACGACGGACTTGCCGAAAAAATACAAAATGGAGCCATAATATTAGATGTGAGAACCAAAAAGGAGTATGACATGGGACATATTGAAGGTTCTACAAATATCTCATTAGGAACTATTCGCGAAAGATATAATGAGCTTGACTCCAATAGAACCTATATCACCACTTGTTCTCATGGTTTAAGAAGTGTGAAAGCGGAGAATATTTTAAAGGAAAAAGGATTTAAAAATGTTTTCAATGGTGGTGCTTGGTCTGATCTTGAAAAAATTATTATTGACAAATGAAATGTGCCCTTTTTCTTCATAAAATATAAGGAATCTCAGGTTAGTTATCAAATTGGTACTTAATCATTAACAATTGGTAGAATATGAAATTTTGCATGGCGTAAATTTGCATCATAATAAAATTACAACATTATGAACATACAATTGATAAGAAACGCTACGATGGTTATCGATTATGCTGGAAAAAAAATGTTGGTTGATCCTATGTTTTCTAATAAGGGTGAATTAGCTTCCGGACCAATACCCGCGAAGGACTGGAATTGGAAAAGAAATCCGCTTTACGACCTTCCCATTTCTGTTGAAGAAATCATAAAAGATATTGATTTTGTTTTTCTAACACATCTTCATTTTGATCATTGGGATAAAGCTGCAGAAAATGCATTGCCAAAGAATATTAAAATTTTTGTTCAGGATGAAAACGACAAAAAAGCAATCAGTAAATTAGGATTTACCAATCTTGAGATTCTAGGTGAAGATTTAAACTTTGAAGGTGTCAAATTGAGCAGAACTAAAGCTCAACACGGCAAAGGGTTCATTCTTAAGCTTGCCGGGCAAGTGTGTGGAATGGTTTTACAGCATCCAACTGAAGAAACACTTTATATTGCTGCAGATACCGTTTGGTACGAGGAAGTTGAAAAAACAATAAATGCATATAAACCGGAAGTAATTATCGTAAACGGTGGTGATAATCGATTCATTATTGGTGATCAGTTGATTATGAATAAAGAAGACATCTATCGCACCCACCAAGCTGCACCAAAATCAAAAATTGTGGTAATACATATGGAAGGTGTTTACCATAACACGCTATCAAGAAAAGAACTCAAAGAATTTGTTGATCAAAAATCAATCAGCAATAGTATAATCATTCCCGAAGATGGAGAAAAAATAATTTTGTAGTGGAAAATTTTATAGAACAAAACAAGCAATTGGCACGTGACTTTTATGCTGCTGTAAATAACGAAGATTACGACGCTGCAAGTAAATATTTGCATAAGGATTTTACTTTCTACGTTCAGGTTGATCATCCAATCCAAGGAGCTGAAGGATTTGTAGGATCAGAGAAGAAAAATTTTGATGCTTTTGGGGAGTTTTCTTTCCAAATTTTAGATCTTATTGCAGAAGGCAACAAAGTAGCAGTCTACATGTTGCACGAAGGAAAGCATAATAAAAATGCAATCATGGGACTTGAGCCAAAAGGAAATGATATTCGTTTTTCGCTCATGATGTGGCTGACTATTGAAGACGGTAAAATTATTGAAAAGCGTGCTCATTTCGACCGAACTGATATTAAAGAACAAGCAATTCGCTAATAAAATAAAAAAACTATTAAAATCAATTTTTAAAATTCTTAACAATTTAGTAAAAATATGCAATCAACTATCAAAGCCGTTTGGCAAGGAAGTTTTAAACAAGGAAACGGACAATTCGCAACCGAAAACTCAAAATTGAGCAACTCAGCATTCAGACCATCTTATGTGAAAAATGATGGCACTTTTACCAACCCAGAGGAGTTGCTGGCTGCTGCTCACGCATCGTGTTTTACAATGACGTTGAGTTATATCTTGGGAGAAAACGGATTTTCTGCCGACCAACTTGAAACGAGTGTTTCACTAATCATCAGCAACAATGTGATCACGAATTCCAACTTATCATTACAAGCAAAAATCGCTGGTATCACGGAAGAAGAATTTCGCAATCTGGCATTGAAAGCCAAAGAAATGTGCCCTGTTGGAAATGTATTAAAAGCTGAGAGTAGTTTAGAGGCAACTTTAATACTATAACAAACTAAGTCTTCAGAATCGTCCTGGTCGTAGAAATTTGAAATACAGTTAAAACTTTGTATTGACTATGGACTAAAACCATTTATAATTTCTTTATATATTAAATAGAAATCTAAAGTGATGTAATTTGTACATTTTGTTAGATCGAAAAAGAATTTTCGCATTCTCCCTTTAAAACTATTTCTGCTGAGAAAATTCTTAATATGAAGTTCATTCGCAATTTTTCGACAAGAGACAAGACACCCGTTTTACTAGAATTCATGTATAGCTTAAGGGGAAATCCCTAAGGTACAAGCTAAGAAAAAATTCCATCTCGAAACTTTCGAAATGGAATGTAGTTTAAATTGCTTGTACTCTTAATACCTCTGGTTATTTTCGAAGCTTATTCGACGAACGAATAGGGACTATTTTTAGATCTTCAAAAATGCCAGATTTCCAACATTACCGATCTCAGATTTTTCCATGATGGCATCCACGTCTTCTTTGGTTTCGAACAAATCAGAAGATAATTATTTATATACACCACAATCAAAAAGTATAATTAAAAGAATCAAAAGTGTAATTTTTGAAAAGGATTGCAGAATTAAATTTGCAAAGGCGTAAAGATAGCTTAGCCGGCATAATCTATCTCGCCTAAACAATATAATTTTAATTTTTAAAAAAAAATCAGATGAGGCTCATGCAAATTTCACTGTTTTCACTATTTTTTCTATTATCACTCAATGTGAAAGCACAAAACAAATCAAAAGAAAATTTTAATTTCCCTAAAGACAGAAAGACCAATATCGCGGTATTGGTTTATGACGGTGTCGAAATCGTAGATACGGGCGGGCCAATGGATGTCTTTATTAAAGCCAATAACTGGAATGGCAATTACAATATTTATACAGTCTCGGCCTCGGCAGATAAGAGTACGCTGATGGATGGCGGTACCTTTAATATGCTATCTAAATACAGTATAAACGACGCTCCACAAGCAGATATTTTGATTATTCCGGGAACTTCACCGGAGATTGTACACAAGGTTTCAGCAGACCAGAAAATGATGAACTGGATTGTAAAACAGAATGAAAAGACAATTATGACAATGTCTGTCTGCACCGGGGGATTGATTTTAGCAAATACCGGACTTTTGGATGGTCGCTCAGCTACCACTCACCATTGGTCACTCGATGAGTTGAGGTCGCATCCTAAAATAAAAGTTCAGGAAACAACACGTTTTGTGGTCGATGGTAAATTTTTGACAGGTGCAGGTGTCACTTCAGGAATAGACGTTGCTCTTCAGGCTATTGAAATTATTCATGGCAAAGATGTAGCAGACGATTTAGCATTGGGCATGGTCTATGATCGCTACAATACAATGGAATTTTTACCTAAAAAGTAAATATTTAAAAAATGAAACTGCTGAACAAATAACTTGTTCAGCAGTTTTCTGTTATTCAACAGATTGTTTTCTTTGAAATCCTTTCGGAGTTTTGCCGGTATGTTTTTTAAAGAAATGATTAAAATAACTATCCGTTTCAAAACCAAGTGCATAAGCAATTTCTTTTACCGAGATTTTTGACCAATACAAAAGTCTTTTAGCTTCAAGCAATAGATGCTGATCAATAAGTTGTTTAGGCGTTTTAAATGTGGATTTTTTAATAATCTGATTAAGCGTTGCTGTTGTAACATTGAGTTCGTTCGCATAAAAGTTGACCTGATGTTGCTTGTGGTAATTACTAGTAAGCAATTTTTTGAAATCACGATAAATTCCATAATCATCGTCATTTGCTGATACATTACTATCTGAGATCGCTAAGCATTGAATGATCAAAACATTTAATAAAGCTTTGATAAGTTCCTCATTAGGAAATTCTTTCTTAATTTCTTTTGACTCCATCTCTATGATTTCATCCAATTCTGTAAGTTGTGTAGTAGAAATGGTGAGAAATGATCTGGAAAACAGGTAAGTCACTTTTTCAAAAAAATATTCCGTTTCACTAGAGATAAAATCTGTTGAAAATGCAATTGATATCATTTTGCAGGAACCGATCTGCGGATGCGTATGCACTTGATCAATATCAAGCATCAAAATTGCCGGAGCGGAGACCGATTTGTTATCGAAGTCAGAATAATGATCTATTGTCCCTTCGTACAAAAAGCTGAGTATATAAAAATTATGACTGTGCGCATCAGCATTGAAATGCATAAATTCCTCCAGTTCCTTTTGCTCAAGAAACCTAAAGCTGTTTTCAATGTTGATATTATATTTTTGTATGATATTGTCCATTAATTAACTGAGATTTTATTTTAATTATAAAAAAAATAGAGTGCCTGAGATTCATTAATCTTTAAAATTATTTTTATTCAGTTTGTATGTTATTCGATCGATTTCAAGCAGTGAATTTTCAAAATGCTCTTTGTTGATTCCTATTGTTCCCTCCTTTAGCTTTGTGATTGCAATTCTTAATTTTACAAGATGTTGTTTTGCGTATAATGCAACATCACTTCGTTGTGCAGTGGTTAATGCTTTACCTTCTTGTACATCTTTAGGTATAAGAAGTCTGCTTAATTTTTCAATATAACTACGCTGTAAACCTCTTCTGTAAAAATCGAGTTTTTCGTTTCCACTAAAGTCTACCCAAACTGTTTTTTGTACATCATTTAAAAATTCCGTTACCGTGTAAGCTCCTTCAAACTGCATGGCTTTCAGACTTATATTATAGAGCATCCCAGAACTCAAAAGTATATTTAACATCTGATTTTGCTGATCTGAAATTTCTTCTTCCGTTTTCAATGGAATTAACTCGCCAATTTCTTGCGGATACATCCAGAGTGGGGCGGTGAACAATTGTCTGCCGATATAGTCTATCGCAGCTTTTACCTTTACTTTGGGAACAGGTTGGTAGACCGAACCTTTTTCATCTGCCATTCTTTTGGTGATGTAGTTGCTGCCAATGTATTTCAGCACGTGATATAGATACAAACCATACTGTTTTACAACCGCTTTATGCATATCGGACAAATTATCATATGTATCATTGGGTTCATATGTCCATTTAATTAAGTTAGGAATTACACGCTTTAAATTCTTAATTCCGTAATCGCTTGCCAATACGGCATCATCGCCCAAATCTTCTCTCTGGCTCCGCGGATCTTCGTCTTTTCCTTCGCCTCCAAACCATAGTTTAGGATTGGCGGTTAAACTATCAGTAGTCATTTTACTGAGGATATCTTCTTCCTCAAACTCATTATTCGCTTTTGGGAAATAACGATAACCCCAATTTACAGCCCATTGGTCATAGATTCCAATACGTGGATAAATTCCTTCCGGACTGATATGATCTTCCGGCTGTGCCACATAGTTAAGTCGGGCATAATCCATTATAGAAACGGTGTGGCCATTGGCCTCGACCCATTTTTTATCCCTGAGTTTTTCAACCGGAGTAGCGCTGCTGGCTCCCATATTGTGACGCAAACCAATGGTATGACCAATTTCATGAGAAGAAACAAAACGGATCAACTGTCCCATTACCTCATCATCCAAATGCATTTTTCTGGCCTTGGGATCTAAAGGTCCAACCTGGATCATATACCATTTTTGAACTAATTTCATCACATTATGATACCATCCTACATGACTTTCTATAATTTCGCCGCTTCTGGGATCGCTCACCCGAGGTCCGTAAGAATTAGGCGTTTCTGATGCATAATATCGGACCACAGAATATCTTGCATCTTCCAGACTCATCGATTTATCATCTTCAGGCCATTCTTTACCTACAATGGCATTTTTAAAACCCGCAGCCTCAAAGGCTTTCTCCCAGTCATTGATGCCTGCAATTAAATAGGGTCTCCATTTTTTTGGAGTGGCAGGATCGATGTAGTAGACGATCTGTTTTTTAGGCTCGACCAACTGACCGCTTAGATATTTCTTTATGTCTTTATGTTTTGGTTCCAAACGATAACGCTGAATTATGTATTTTGTCTGGGCACGCTGCTGCTCATCATCAAACAAAATGTATTTATTGGCAAAAAATCCCACTCTTTCATCGGAAAAACGTTTGCGCATTGGTGTTTTTGGAAGCAGAACAATCGATGTATTCAGTCGTAAAGTGATGCTTCCGCTGCTTGCGTTGGAATTAGTGTATGTTTTTGTGGTTTTAATTTCGATGTTGATCGGATACGGTTCAATATTTTCGATAAAAGATTTATCGTCGGCAAGAGATGTTAGTTTTCTTTCCGTCTTCTGCTTGTTCTCGAGCGAGAACATCGTATTGTCTTTTTTGAAGGCATCTGTAACTTCAATGACAATGTCTCCTGTCAAAGGGTTTATTGTTTTGATAGGAAAAGCTGTTACGATCGGATTTTCATTACTGCCTGCTAATGCTTTTGCTAACATCGACTCTGGATTACGGACATCTTGCTTGTACTGCAACGATCTTAGATAAACGGTGTTATTACCTCCTTTTTCAAAATAGATTGTCTGCTCATTGGCTTTTTCGCCACCAAAAATTCCCATTCCTTCCGGAGTTGAAAGATATCGGGTAACCACGATCATATATCTGTTCAGTAAACTGTCCGGAATCTGAAAATAATATTTATTATCCACCTCATCCACTGTAAATAAACCTGATTTACTTACAGCACTTTTTTTAATGATTTTATCATAGGGCTGTAAACCTTTGTGCGGATTAGTGGTGCTATCTGCTTTTTTTTCTGGCTGGGTTTGAGCAAAACCATGTTGACTGATAAACAACATGATTATTACTGTCAGTAATTTCTTCATTACAATTAAAATGGAACTGTTTCGTTTGTATTAAGGGTTAGCTTTGGATTTTTTGTCAGTGCAGACAGCGGAAAAGGGATAATGTACAATCTTGAATCAGGCTGTAATGTGTACGTTTTTTGAGGAACGGTTTGGTTCACCAATGGAAATACTCTCGTGACCGTTTTTGCATAATCCGCTTCATTATTCAATCTTTTAAGGTCAAAAAATCGATTAAAACCAAGAAGTAATTCTTTTCTGCGTTCGTTGATGACCAACTGCATCGTTGCGGTTCTGGTGGATGGTACGGCTAAATTTACAGTACCTGATAAGATTCTCTTTGCTCGTAAAGTATTTAAAATAGCTACAGCGTCATTGAACCTGTTTTGTCTGGCATAGCATTCGGCAAGCATCAGATAAACCTCAGTGGTTTTCATCCCGACAGTCGGATAGAAAAATTTCGTGTATTGAGTTGCCCAATAGGCGGTATTGGAACCCTGATCCAGATTGGTAGTACTGGTAGAATTAAAAAACAGATTAAAACGGGCATCATTAGTGCCAAACAGTGTTCGCAGCTCAGGACTGATGATATTACTTTGAGCAAAATTCATTTCATTATAACCTGTCATGTACATATAGCTCAATACTTCGACATTACTGGCTGCAGGAACAGCAATTACGTTCGGTCCGCCTTGTGTGCTGTAAGCTACAAGGTCAAATATCTGATTGTTGTAGTTTAGCGATTTTTCAGATGCTGCCTGAGCTTCGGCAATTTCACGTTTGAACAAATGAACTTTAGCTTTGAAAGCATAAGCAAATGCCAATGAAGGATGGTAAACATCAAGTGGTTTTACCTGAATGTAGGGTAGTGCTTCTTCTATATCGTTTTGTATAAATTCATAAACTTGTGCTACCGTTGACTTTAATGGCTGAGCTTCCAGATCGAATTTATCCATAATGCAAATTCCTCCATCATTAGCAGCAGTCTGCAGATCATAGGCTTTTGCATAAGTGTTGACCAGCAAAAAGTGATCGTACGCTCTGTAAATTTTGGCTTCTGCTTTTGCTAATTGTTTGGTGCCTTCATCTCCTTTGCTGTTGTCAACCAATGAAATAATAGTATTCCATCGGTTAATGTAAGCATAAGCCTGATTGTAAAAGCTGGAAGTTTTCATCAGTGAAACCCGATCTACACTTTCATCAAAGGTAAAATTTAGAATATCGATGTTTGGCGTCTTTCCTATCACATTGGCTTCCCTCATCCATTGATCGTCTGACAGGTATTGAAAATTGTTGATGGGATACCCTCTGTTTGGCAGTGATACCATTTCGTGAAACTGGTCTGCCGTCTCTATGACCAATGCTCCTTTTGGAGTAATATCTGTGTAATCTTCGCAAGATGCTGCAGTTAACATCATTACCGACAGCAATATAATTTTTATATATTTCATTTTTTTTAAAGTGTAAGATTAAAACCGAATAGGAATGTTTTTGGCAATGGCAGATTTCGGGTACCGCTGTTGACCGAATATACTTCCGGATCAATCCGATTTCCTGCGGCACTCCAGTACCAGAGATTGTTGACCTGTAAAGTAAATTTAGCCGACACCACTTTACTTTCAGCAGTAAAAGATTTCGGCAGATTATAACTTAATGAAATGTTTCTAAGCTTGATATAATCGCCGTCTACGACATTGGCAGTTGAATTTCGCCATTGACTGCTGATCGTTCCTGCATAATTTCTCACACTTTCATCAAAATCTACAAACAATCGTACATTGCCATTTTGGTTGGCATCTGTATACCGATCAGCAATACCCGAAAGATTGACTGCATCTGAACTTATATCAAGAGTTTCCTTACGCATCACATTTCCTCCTGAGAACACAAACAGGAAATTCAAATCGAATCCTTTATATGAAAATCTTTGTGACATAGAACCTGTATAGGTGGGTGTCAAACTTCCCATATTGACCAAGGCGGCAGAATTTGTAACTGTTTTTATTGCAGTTGAAACCGGGTTTCCATTGGCATCAAAAGTAATGGATGGATTTCCATTTTCATCTAAAACATAAGGATATCCATTGATAGTTCCTCCATACTGATAAGCGTACAAACTATTGTAGGTCTCATTTTCCAAAAAGAAGTCTAGCGGAGAACTCACATACACCGACGCATTGGATTGTGCTCTTGTTATTTTTCTAACCGTTGTATTGTTAAAACCTACAACCAGGGTAGAACCTATTCGAAATTCTCCTTTATTCAACCAATCAGAACCTATGCTGAATTCAACGCCTTTGTTGAGCAATGCTCCGGCATTAATTCTTCTGGTGAGTGCGCCAACCGTAGGATCCAGATCTGTGGTCGCTAATAGATCGGTACTGTATTTACGATAAACGTCTACGCTTCCTCTTAATTTATTTTGAAACAGGCTGTAATCCAATCCCAAATTCCTCGTTTCTGATTTTTCCCACCTTAACAAAGGATTGGGCTGAGCTATAATATCGATATACTGTACGGATTGGTACAAGTTATCATTTCTTCTTCTCGCTGTAATGTAGGGTGTTGTGCTCTGGTCTACATTTCCGTTGACGCCATAAGTAGCTCTCAGTTTAAGTCCGTTTACCCATTGGATTTCTTTCATGAAACTTTCGTTGCTCACATTCCATCCTAAACCTACAGACCACAACGGACGGTTTTTGTACTTTGGATCTACTCCAAAGAGATCGGCTCTGTCTACCCTGTAACTTCCAGTCACATTGTATTTTGATAAAAAAGTATAACCGACACTGCTAAATACCGAAAAATAACGATGCAAAATTTCTGTCTGCACTCTTGATCCGGCTGATAAGGTTCTGTTATTTCCGTAGATGTAACTCGGAACGCCGGTCTGGCTCAATGCAAGACTATTGATTATTGAAGAAGTGAGGGTAACAGGATCATAACCGTATCGTAACTGTTCAACTGTTCTGGGGACGAAAGTTTCACGCATTTCGGTACCTAATAAAGCTGTAATAGCATGCTTGTCTCCATCAAGATTCTGACTGAAATCCAGTTGGTTTCTAAAAGAATAATTGTTTACCTCACTGCTCAATTGCCTGTATCGTCCTCCTGTTGAAAAACCGTCTACGTAGGTGTAGGCATTTGTTGTGGGATTATATCCGGTTAAAGAATTGGTCGCATAACGCATCTTATAAGAATTAATATCATAATACTGCTCGTTATCGTTTCTTCTTGTTTCGTACTGAAATTGTGTACTGAAACTTAAACCTCTCCAGATCTTGGCTTTTAGGTTGGCAAAGGCTCTCAAACTTAGCGAGTTTTGTTTTGTAATACCTTGTTGAAGCTCGTCTAAAATATTAAAAGTGACAGGTTTAAAACCACTTAGTCCATTTATTTTTGCAGCCACTCCCGGATTGATAATCCCTCCGGAGGTAAAACCGTCACTGATACCCACAAATGGTGATATTACTCGATTTCCATTCTCATCAGTAATACGTTCGTACCTTTTTTGAATATCATAATTTCCGTAACTGCCATCCGTAACATCTTCATTACTGTAAGTTCCGTTTAAACCAATGGTCGCATTTAGCCAGTTACTGACCTGAAAACTGCTCTTTGCATAAAGATTTAATGCACGGCTATCGTTGTTCACAATACGCCTGTTTGCCTGATCATAATTCAATGATACATACGTATTGTACTTGTTGTTTCCAGCCGAAAATGCAATATTGTAACGTTGTCTTAATTCGTTTTGCCAAACATTGTCCCGATAATCTTTATTGTAGTCATTTTTTCTCCATTGGCTAAGCGTTTTATTGTAATCAGAATTGTTAATTTTACCCTCTTCCAGATCTCTGTTAAGCTGATAAAGAGGGCTGTAATACTTGATACTGCTGTTTCCGATATCTCCATAACTATTGAACATCGTGGCAACATTGGCAAATTTCGATCGCTCTCTATTATAAACATCCTGTTCAAAATCAATTAACTCACTTGTAGAGGCATAATTCATATCCCTCAAAATGGGTCTTTCAGCAAGAAATAGATCAGAATTGAAAGTCACTTTTAAATTCCCGCTTCCTTTTTTGGTTGTTAAAACAATAATCCCATTTGCAGCTCTTGAACCATAAATAGAGGCTGCAGCTGCATCTTTAAGTACATCTATGCTTTCAATATCATAAGGGTTGATCTCATCCAATGTCAACTCAGTGGGTAAACCATCAATGACCAACAGCGGGCTGTAGCCAACCTGAAGGGAAGAAAAGGTTCCGATTCCTCTTAGAATAGGTTTGTCTCCGCCAATTCCTGCCGGATTTTTTTGAAACATCAAACCTGCAACACGTCCTTCCAGAGCACTTGCCAAATTGGTGTTGAGGTTTTCGTTTAAGGTTTTTTGAGAAATTTTTGTTATTGCAGCAGTGGAGGAGCTTCTGTTAAGCGTCTGATATCCTGTGACGACGACTTCTTCCAGTAATGACACTGCTGGAGTCATTGGAATGACCATCACGGAACCTGCATTATTTTTCGTGTATTTTTCTTCCTTTCGGTCAAAACCGAAATGTAAGAATTCTAAAGTGACTTCACTAAAGTTTGTTTCAAAGGTAAAATGACCGTACCGATCTGTTTTTAAGCTATTGGGAGTGCCTTTCTGCACTACGGTGACGCCTGATAATCCACCGCCGTCCACATCTGTTACCATACCCTGCAGCGTATAATTGGTTTGCGCAAAAGAGGAAGTGACAGTGAAAATAGAAATCAAAAAAAGGAATTTAACAAAGTGTTGATGTGATGGTAAGCTCCTTTTTTTTATATTTAATTTATACATTACGAATTAAATTATTTGATTTGTTGGATTTTGTTGATCTTGAAATTTCGTGTACTGATACCAAAAACTTAAAATTGACTATGTGATTGTTAAGTTATATTGATTCAGTTCTCAGCAATTAAATTAAAACAGAAGAAAACCTATGAAAATGCCATAACTGTTTTCATTGAATTTTTCCGGTCCGTAATAATCGATATTGGTTCCTAAACCAAATGTTACTTCTTTGTAGCTTACACCTGCACGAGCCATCAGATAGCTTCGGGTCTGCATATCGATAATGCTGCTATATTCATATAAGGCTTGAATTCGCGTGTACAAACGCCAGTTATTACTGATTTTCGGCTTGTATTCAACTAAGAACATTCCTTCTATATTGGTGTCGCTGGAGAAATCTATTCGGGAATTTGCGACGAATAACCAATCGGGGGTGGCTTTGCTGTAAATCAGTCCGGCAATCGGACGCATCCCTTTTACCGGCGTCACGTGAAAACCGGCGGCGAATTTCAGACCTTTTACAATCTCATAAGTAAGACTGGCTTGCGTCATATAATCATTCACTTTATCTTCACCCCATTCTCCTACCAAAGAAGTAACACTGAAAAAACCGAGTTTGGGGACGCTTTTTATTTTTTTATCAATAATCATTTGAAAAGCCAGACCGCGGTTGCTCCCTAAAACTTCTGTATTGATGGGAACACTTGATACAACGGCACTTGATTGATTCTGAGCTTTAAAACAATTAGATATTGTCATAAAACAGAGTAGGGGAAAGCTTTTTATAAAACTTTTTTTTAGTAGAGTATTTGAAATGGATTTCATTAAATTGTTTTGGTTGATTAAGTTTCTTTGTGATTTCAATCGGAATTATACCGTCTTGCGTAGGTTTTGCGCACGGATGATAATGGCAGACATTAATAATGTTGCTACTAGGTTTAATCTAATTGCTTAACAGTTCTCTTTTTTTAAGAATGAGAGTCAATTAAACTGAAGGTGGACGAAATATCTTTGAATGGTATTCGGAATGATAAGGATCCGTACAGAAAGTACTGATAGAGTCTTGATGAACACTATCGATGTCCGAGTGGGTAAATTTGAAATCTTCGGCAACCAAAAAAACATCAGTCGAAGGAACAGAGATTTTATGACCATTTTGAGTCGTCTGTTCCTGATTTGTTTTGGTCAATTCTTTGGATACATAGCATTTACCATTACACATCAGTTCAGGTTTTGCTTTGTTTTCACAAAGGTTTTCTACAATATAATCATAGTTTACTGCATAGTTTATCAGTGGCAATACAGGTCGCATTGTCATCATGAAAATGATTAATATGGAAACTAAATATTTCAGAATCTTAATTCAAAAAGTGACTGTTAATAGCTGAAAACCAGACTCAAATAGAATTTGAAATTATTTTAGAAGCTTTCTGATATCTTCAATCAGAAGTTCTCGGTCGGGATGGTATTGTCCTTTAAGATCCGTATTGAGTCCTTCGGGATCTTCATAATTCAGTCCTGAATAATAGAGGATAGGAACATTATTTTTACCGAAACGACATCTTATGTTTCCCTCCTGATCTACCAATGCAATCATACCACTGTGGTTCAGGCTTTCAGAATCGTCATCTTTATCACCGACATAAATATTGAACTGATCGGCAATTTTTCCGATATAGTCTCTGTCGCCTGCTAAAAGATGCCAGTTGGGAGATTTGATGCCAATTTTACTTTCATGAGCCTTCAAAATCTCAGGGGTATCGTTTTCAGGATCGATGCTGATAGAGATCACTCCAAGTTCAGGACTGTCGATTTCCTCCATTATGTGCTTCAGATTGCTATTCATAATCGGGCATATCGTAGGGCAGGTACTGTAGAAAAACTCTACCAGATACACTTTGCCCAGCATATCTTTATTAGAAGTTTTTTTATTGTTTTGGTCGGTCAGTTCAAAATCGGGAACTTTCATGACCGAGTACAATTCTTTTTTGAAGTATCCGGTTCCAAAAGAAATAACTGCAAACAGACCTGCAAAGACCAACGTAGGAACAACAAATTTTCGAATTGCTGAGTTCCTCTTTTCTGAACGATTATTTGGCTGCATATTTCCCTGGAGTTTTTTTGAATGTTTCTTTACAGCCAGATGAACAGAATCCGTAGATTTTATTTTTGTAAACTGCAGTATCTTTTAGATATTGAGCTGTTTTCATTTTACAGATGGGATCCTCTTCATTGATCACCTTCACATTTTTTATGTCGACGCCAGCGGTCATCGATTTTTTGTGGTTAATTTTAAATTCTTCTTCTTTTTTACAAGACGTAAGGGATAATGACAGCACTGCTATCAAAATTACTGTTGATTTCATTAGGTAAGATTTGTTAAATTTTGTTGAATAGTATTTTGAAAAAAATCAAAATACAAGTAATGCAATAATTTAACTGAAGAGCGGAGGATGAAAAATGGTGAAAATGTATCTTGAATGATACAAATTAATATATTCTGTAATGTATTGTACAGAATCAATGTATTCTGTTCCACCATCGAATGAAAAAATATCATTGGGAACAAAAATATCCAAACTAATCACTTTTACGAATGTTTGTGTGGACTGTTTTTCAGTATTTGAAAGTTCTTTTGCTAAAAAGCACTTTCCGTTACATGATAATTCGGGTTTATCTCTGTTTTCACATAAGTTCTCAACGATATAATCATAGTTGACTACATAGTTGTAGACCGGCATGATCGGCCGTACAGCAATGGTAAAAACAATAAATAAAGATAGTAGAAGTCTCATTAGATTCTGCGATGATAAAATTACTACTCTTTGGTCATATAGTAAGTATGAATATTATCAGTTGAAGTCGATTTATTTTTGATTTTGTGTTATATTATAAATTAAGCAAGATGATTAAGTCCAAATGTGGCTAACTGCTCAATAATGGGTAATGTGCTTAAGCCTTTTTCAGACAATGTATATTCCACTTTCGGCGGAATTTGAGGAAAAGATTTTTTTTGAACCAGTTCGTGCTCTATCAATCTATTCAATTCCTGAATAAGCATTTTTTCACTGATTCCCGGGATTTTACGCTTTAATTCCCCGTACCTTACTTTCTCATCATTGATCTGGTATAAAATCAATAAAGTCCATTTTCCGCTTAAAAGCTGAAGAGATTTTCGGACAGGACAGTTTTCGTCACAAATATTAATATCGCTTAAATTCATTGATATAACGTATTTCTTACCTTTTGGTATGTACCTGATTATGTGTAATGTACAGTTGCAAAGGTAAGCTAAAATATGCTATAGTCAAATTTCAGCATGAATTGAATGGAATCTTGTAACTCGAAGAGACAATTTATGTCCTTTATCAATGCTTCCCAATTGGTTAAATACGCAGCTTAAGAATTGTTATAAATCTGTTTGTAATAAGTTTACACCGTGCTTAGACTTTCCAGATATTCGGAGGTAGTCATTCCTGTCTGCATTTTAAAAAATCTCATCATATGCCCCGGTTCAGCGTAGTTCAAATCAAAAGATATTTCCGAAACTGTTTTATTAGAGTAAACCAATCTATCTTTTATTTCGGCCAATAAACGCTGTTTTAGAAGTTCTGTAGCAGTCACATTATATTGTTCCTTGACTGCCTTATTAAGGGTAATTCTGCTGATATTTAATAAAACGGTGTAATCTTCAATATTTTTTTTCTGACAGATGTGTTTCTCGAGAAGAGATTTATATTGTACTGCATAATTTTTATCGTCCTTCTCAATCATTAGATCATTAGCAGAGGCATACCGTCGATTTATGGTTTGTAAAAGATAGTACAGGATCGATCTGATAATGTGAACGCTGTCTTTTTTTGTGTACACAAGTTCAGTTTTGATTTCTACCAGAAATTCATTGAACCTTTTCATTTCAGAATCACTCACATTGAGAAGTAACTCATGGTTGAGCTGATAAAAAAACAGCATTTTGTGAGTGAAAAATTTATCAGCAAAGAATTCATTGAGAAAGTCTTCCCTAAATATTAAAGTTTTGAACTCAAGTCCATCTTGCTTAATTTTCCAGGCTCTCTTTTGAAAAGCTGAGATAAATACGATTGAGTTATCGTGAATATTAATTTTGGTATCATTAATATGTACTGTACCCTGAGCTTTCGAAAAAAAAACAACCTCAAAATAGTCAGTATTGTGGACATCGGTCTGCAGATAGTTGATGGTTTCCTGATTCAGAATATTGATGAAAAAATCTACACCGCATTCTGTTTTGTGAAAATTGATTGTTTTCATAATAACTTTAAAGAATCAAAGATACAATGAAATAGTTATGATTAGAATGAAATGCGACTTAAACCGGATATTTCACTTTCCGATATATCATAATTTCCCTTATCAAAATGACATTTTTTCATAATCATTTGATATAGACATACATTCAATCAGGTGGTAATTTTGCGTTTTAATAAATATCTAATTATGAGCAAACAAGCATTAATTATCATCGATATCCAGAATGAATATTTTGAAAACGGAAATCTCACATTGGTCAATCCTGTTGAGGCAAGTCTGAATGCTGGTAAAGTTCTTGAGCATTTTCGTGCAAAAAAGTTGCCTATTGCACACATTCAGCATCTATCGGCTGATCCCGAAGCATTGCCGATTTTTGTAGAGGGAACGACTGGAGCTGAAATCCACGAAAATGTAAAACCCTTAGATGGAGAGCAAATCTTTCAAAAGTATTATCCAAACAGTTTTAGAGAAACTGGGCTAGGTGAATATTTGAAAGAAAACGGCGTGACAGAAGTAATTATCACAGGGATGATGACCCATATGTGTGTTGATGCGACTACTAGAGCAGCATTTGACTTTGGTTACAAGTGTACCGTTATCGGTGATGCCTGCGCATCAAAAGATTTGGAAATCAACGGAAAGACGGTAAAGGCCGATGATGTACATCACGCTTTTTTAGCAGCATTGGAATTTTTCTACGGAGAAATAAAAACTACGGACGAGTTTATAAATGCTGTTTCTTAATCAGGAGAAAACATTTTCTAACATTAGAAGAATATCCTTGACAATTATTTTGTTGAGGATTTTTTTAATTATACACGCAGGTCAATCCAAACAGCAGAGAACAACATGACGCATAAAGTGTGACTCAATCAAGGAATAGATTTCCGGAAAAATCATTTCTCTGCTGGCTTATCAAAATGGTATTTCTTATCTGTTTTTTGATATCGTACAAGTTTACGAACCGGGGTAATTTTGCACTATAATTTAAAATCAAGAGGTTATGAAAAATACAACAGCTGATAGAAATAAAAAAACTGCTTTTTCTCCACTGTTAAAACAAGGAAATGCACCTGTACCCCTATCAATTCTTGACGTGTCTACTACAGGAAAAGGTCATTCTGCTATAGAAGCCATAGAAACGAGTATTAAGTTAGCGAAATATGCAGACCAGCGTGGATTTGGTCGTTATTGGGTAGCAGAGCATCATGGAATGCCAGCCGTTTCTACTTCGTCGCCCGCTGTATTGCTATCCAGACTTATAGGAGAAACTCAGAATATACGGTTGGGATCTGGCGGGATGATGTTACCGAACTTTCCTCCATTGGTTGTTGCTGAACAATTCGGGATGCTTCAGGCGATGGCTCCCGGACGTATAGATCTTGGAATAGGACGTGCTCCCGGAACCAATGGGCTTACGGCGACAGCACTTCGCCGTGGTCATATAGGTGTGGAAGATTTTCCTGAGCAATTAGAGGAATTACTGCATTTTCTTGAAGACGATTTTCCGGCAGGAAATAAGTACAAAGAAAAAGTTTTTGCTGTTCCGGGACCCGGACAGGATAGAGAAAACGGTATTGAAAGATCTTTTGACGCGCCATCTGTATGGCTTTTGGGATCATCGGGATACTCAGCTCAGTTGGCGGGTAAATTAGGTTTGCCTTTTGCATTTGCGGCACAGCTGGCTCCGGAGAATCTGTCAATTGCTTTTGATCTATACAGGAAGAATTTCAGACCTTCAGAAATTCTGGATCAACCTTATACTATCGCATCATTTTCAGTATTTGCGGCGGACAGTGAAGAAGAAGCAAGAATCCAGACGCATTCTTTTTCGCATAGTATGCTTCGGATGATGAAAGGTGAATCGTACGTCATCCCTTCACCTGAAGAATTAAAAAATTACAACTATTCTGAATATGAAAGCTATGTGTTGGACAGCTGGAATCAAAAAATGATTCAGGGAACTGCCGATCAGGTCGTCGCCGGACTTAATGAGTTTCAAAAGATATCGGGAGCTGATGAACTGATGATCGCTAATTTGGGATATTCGCCAGAAGGTATTTTACATTCTGCTGCATTGATAGCAGATGCTTACAATATGCCTAATATATATTAGGAGAATATTTATATATAAGAGTTAAATCGATTCAAAGAGATTAAAAAAAGCATCATCTCGAATCATTCATTCAACATAATTAAAAGCGGTGAAATTTGGGAATATAATCAGGTTATCAAAATGGCAGTAAATCGCATCATTTAGATACCGTAAGGATATGTTCTTATTAAGACCTTTGCAGTGTAATCATTTCTGTAAAATCGTCGCTGAAAGAATTGAGATTATTAATAAAATATAAAAAAAGAATATTATGAAAAAAGTAATTGTAGCATTTGCACTGACACTGTCATCTGTCTTTTCATTCGGACAGACAAAATCTGATACAAAACCCACTGTCCAGTTAGTTAGAAATGCGACCCTGGTCATTGACTACGCAGGAAAAAAAATATTGGTAGATCCTATGCTGTCTCCTAAAGGGGCCATTGATTCATGGGCGGGTATTCAAAAAAATCCTACGGTTGAGCTGACAATTCCTGTAGAAGAAATTGTGAAGGACATTGATCTTGTTATTGTAACCCATACTCACGAAGATCATTTTGACAAGCCTGCAAGCAGCACCCTAAAAAAATCTGTAGAATTGATCATGCAACCTGGCGATAAGGAATTTTTCAAAAAAGAGGGCTTTATTAATGCTACTGTTGTTGAGGGTCAAAAAGTATGGAACGGCATCACTATAAACCGTGTGGAAGGAAAACATGGTTCCGGTAAGGTGCTAGAAATGATGGGTAAAACATCAGGATTTGTTTTACAAGCTAAGAACCAACCTACGGTTTACATTGTAGGAGATACGATCTGGAATGAAGATATTAAAAAAGATATTGAAAAATTCAAACCCGATTATATTATTGTTAATTCTGGAGGAGCGTTGATAAAAGGCTTCGGTGACACACCGATCATTATGAATGAAATGCAGACGATGGCTTTGGTAGCCGCAAGTGGGAAAGCAAAAGTAATAGCAGTTCACATGAATGCATTGGATCATTGCTTTACGACCAGAGCCATTCTGAAAAAGAAAGCTGCTGAATTGAAAATCGGAAAAGATAAATTGATCATTCCTGAAGACGGAGAAAAACTGATTCTTTCTCTTTAGTGGTAAAGAATAAAATTGATCAAAACAAAAGATAAAACCTACTTTATTGAGTAGGTTTTATCTTTTTAATATTTTGGTTATTTTGCAACTTTGATCAAATTAATGTATTTCAATCCACATTCAGCAAACTTTTCATAATCGTTCATTGCGTTGCCATAGTTTTGAATCATAATTCCATTTTTATCCAATGATCCCTGAATCTCGTCAGGAAGAGAAAGATTCTTGTCAATGGCATTTCCCTCTGAATCTACCGCACCAATGTTTTTACTCCATTTTATATTTTTTAGCGTAACAAAATAGCCCTCTTTTTTCTTATCCAATGTTAAAGTAGCGAAGTCTGTACGTGTCTGATTATTCGTTATTAAATCATATTTTAATTTTCCTTCCGAATAATATAATTTCAGATCCATTTTACAACTGGCATTGTCTCTAGATTGATACAGTCCTTCGATATCAAAAAGCAGATCATTATTTTCAGTAATATTTTTTTGGGAAGAATCACGCTGTAAGCTATCATTTTGTTTTGTAAGCGAATCAGGTAAGGTTGCATTAACCCTTGCTGTATTTTCAATTTGTTTATCGTCTTTTTAACGCAAGATTGTATTGCGAGTGTAAAAATGAGCGTAAAGATAATCGTGGCTTTTTTCATTTATTAAAAGATGTGTTGTGAAGATTTGTTTTATTTAATGGACATTTACCAACAAAGGTTAATGTTTTGAAAGTAATGCGGAAATTTTTATCAGTTAAATAGTTACGGATATTCAATGATGAAAGATACAGCCAAACAGCGAGAAATAAATTTTAATATTAAAAGATTCTCAACTATTTTGATATTTAGAAAAGAAGGCCTTTTCAAAATTCATTATAATAATAAAATAGGAGCGAAGGAGTGTAGAAAAGATGATACTTATCAAAATGATATTTAAATAAGCGGTTTTGGTATATCATAATCAATCCGTGAATTCTATTTTTGACTTAAATACACGTATTTATCAGAAATGGATATAAATTTTAGTAGATACTCAAAGTGATAAATTTTGAAAAATAGGTAAAGAATTGACAAAAATATGAAAAACAGTAAATTAGATCTCAAGGCGATCATTTTTGATATGGATGGGGTTTTGATCAATACAGAACCGCAATATGAAAATTTTTGGAGAACTGCTGCCAAGAAATATAATGTTTACTTTGAAGGCTTTGAAAAACAGATCCGCGGAATGACAGTAAAAAAAATATTTGAAGCACAATTCAGAGATATTGGGAACCTCGAGAAAGAGAATCTTTTAAAAGAATTTAAAGCATTTGAAGATCAGATGTCTTTTCCTGAAATTCCGGGAATTGCCACATTGTTACCGCATTTAAAAGAATCAAAAATAAAATTAGGATTGGTTACAAGCTCGGATCTGGAAAAATTAACCAGAGTCATCACACAAAAGAACTTAGATCTGTATTTTAATGTGATGATTACAGCCAACGATGTTGTTGACGGTAAACCATCGCCTGAATGCTATTTAAAGGCTGCCTATAAGTTAGGTGTCGAGCCCGTAAATTGTATTGTCTTTGAAGATTCTTTCGCGGGTATTTCCGCAGCGAGATCAGCAGGAATGATCGTGGTGGGAGTTTCTTCTTCACATTCAAAAAATGAATTAATGAGTGAATGTATTAATGTGGTCGGAGATTTCCAGAGAATAGGATTAAAAGAAATATTAGATTTTTATGAATCTGAAGAACTATAATCTGAGGTCTAAAGAGTTTTCTTATAAAATTAAAAGAGAATTTGGCTTAAGTTTACAATTTAATAATTATGGAAAACTCGGTATTGGCTTTGGAATTTAAATCATCAAGTGATTTGGTGCAAAAATTATATCAAAATGGTTTTATCAAAAAGTATCAGCAAGGCGATGTTATTTTAGATGAAAATGCATCAATCCGTGCAATACCGATTGTGATGAAAGGAATGATGAAGGTCATCCGGACTGAGGAAGACGGTAGGGAAATTCTTTTATACTACATCAAAGCCGGTGAAAGCTGTATTATGTCTTTCCTTGGCGGGATGCACGATGAGAAAAGCATCCTTAAAGCAGAAATTGAAGAGGAATCTGAGATCTTGTTTTTGCCTGTAGAAAAAGCATCTCTTTTTATGAAGGACTATCCGGAATGGGTAGATTATATTTTCCGGCTCTATCACAAGCGTTTTGAAGAATTACTGGACATCATCAATGCCATCGCTTTCAAAAAAGTGGATGAAAGATTACTACAACTGCTTGAGAAAAAGTCTGAAATTTCTCATTCTAAAACTGTTGTCACCACACACGAGCAACTTGCCAATGAGCTTGGTACAGCTAGAGTAGTGGTTTCAAGACTCCTTAAACAACTCGAAGATGCCGGTAAATTAAAACTGGGAAGAAATAAAATTGTTCTTTCAGATTCCTAATAACTTTCCTTATGTAACAAAAGTAGCGGTGCAGCAATTCTAATATTTCCATTTTTGCGTTATTAAAGTTAAAGTATGGAAATTTTTGGATATATCGCATCTGTTTTTATCGGGATTTCGCTAGGATTGCTGGGCGGCGGAGGAAGTATTCTTACAGTTCCCGTTTTGGTTTATCTTTTTGGGATTGATGTTTTTCTTGCGACAGAATATTCGCTTTTTATTGTAGGAATCAGTAGTTTGTTTGGCTCCTTTTCTTATTTTAAAAATGGTTTGGTCAAAATAAGAACAGCGTTGGTTTTTGGAATCCCATCAGTTATTTCTATTTTCCTTACCAGAAATTTTCTCTTGCCTCTGATTCCTGATCAGGTATTTTCTGTGGGTGGTTTTCTGCTAACCAGGAATCTGCTTTTACTATTAATCTTTGCAGCTTTAATGATTATTGCCTCCTATAAAATGATTCAAAAAAATGGGGAATCGAAAGTGAAAAATATCACATCCAAAAACAAGACACTTATGGCAGTAGGACAAGGTTCAGCTGTTGGAATCATTACAGGTTTACTTGGTGCAGGCGGAGGGTTTTTGATCATCCCGGCATTGGTCAATTTGTTGAAAACGCCGATGAAAGTCGCCATTGGAACTTCGCTGGTTATTGTTTCATTCAATTCTCTGATTGGATTTTTTTCATCAATGAACAGTGTTGATATCAATTGGAATTTTTTAGGGACTATTTCAGCAATTTCTATAATAGGAATTTTCATAGGTACTGAATTATCTAAAAAAATTGACGGCAAAAAGCTGAAACCTGTCTTTGGATATTTCATTCTCATAATGGGAATTTACATTATCATTAAAGAAGTCTTATTTTAAATTAATAAGCTGGAAGATAAAATTCTTATGTAACAAAAGTAGCTGTAGAAAAGAATGAGAACATCGAAATTTGTACTTCATAAAGAATCGGTTAAGAATCGTCAATACATACTTTCAAAATAAGTTTCAAAAATAAATTAAAAAAATAAGTAATGATAGAAATTATAAAAGAACCCTGGCCTTGGTATATTGCAGGTCCTTTGGTAGGTCTCACTGTCCCAATTTTACTGATCTTAGGTAACAAATCTTTCGGAATCAGCTCGTCTCTGCGGCATATCTGTGCAGCCTGTGTGCCTGCTAATATCAATTTTTTCCAATACGACTGGAAAAAGGAAATATGGAACTTGTTTTTTGTCTTCGGAATTTTATTAGGTGGATTGCTGGCGTCTCAATTTCTGATGAATCCTGGAGAAATTACCGTAAATCCAAATCTTAAAGCTGAATTGAGCGGCTACGGAATCACCGATTACAGCAATCTCGTTCCTGTTCAGTTGATGAATTTTGCGAATCTTTTAACTCTAAAAGGCTCCATCATTATGATGGGCGGTGGTTTTTTGGTGGGTTTCGGAACCCGCTATGCAGGCGGCTGTACAAGTGGTCATGCCATTATGGGATTGTCCAATCTTCAGTGGCCATCGTTAGTTGCGACGATTTGTTTTATGGCTGGAGGGTTTCTGATGGCAAATGTGATTTTACCAATTATTCTTTCACTTTAAATTTTAATTATTATGAAAAAAGACAATAATGCACTTCAGAAGAATTGTGTTTGTGTCAATGAAAATCCTTCACAGATTCATTGGTATCTTCAGATCAAATATCTCATTGTAGGAATTTTATTCGGAATTGTTTTCGTCAAGTCTGAAGTGATCAGCTGGTTCAGAATTCAGGAAATGTTCCGCCTGCAGTCATTTCATATGTTTGGCATTATCGGAAGTGCAATAGTTACAGGAATGATTTCGATCTGGGTGATCAAGAAATTCAATATCAAAACCCTCGATGGAGAACCCATTTCCATTGCGCCAAAAAAATTCAATAAAGGTCAAATCTATGGCGGGCTCATTTTTGGTTGTGGCTGGGCAATAACCGGAGCTTGTCCGGGTCCTTTATTTGCGCAAATCGGGACAGGATCATTTGCTGTGATTGTTACGTTACTAAGTGCTATTTTGGGAACTTGGGTCTACGGATATTACAGAGAAAAACTACCACATTAGAAGTAGATCGGCAGGTTTTCTATTGAGAGAAGCTTCGGTTTTAAAGAGTTTATTCTACACTTTCGTTTAAAATATAAAATTAAGTTTAATAAAAATAAAAGTTATGTTTTTTCAACATATTTACGATAAAAGCCTAGCGCAGGCAAGTTACCTGATCGGTTGTCAGGCAAAAGGCGAAGCGATTGTTATTGATGCAAAAAGAGATATTGATACCTATCTGCAGATAGCAAAAGAAAATAATCTCAAGATCACACACATTACAGAAACGCATATTCACGCAGATTTCCTTTCCGGCTCACGTGAACTAGCTGAAGTGACTGGTGCTGATCTTTATCTTTCTGATGAAGGTGGTGACTACTGGCAATATGAGTTTCCGCATACTGGTGTAAAGAACGGCGATGAAATAAAAGTTGGAAATCTGACTTTAAAAGTAATTCATACGCCTGGACATACCCCAGAAAGCATTAGCTTTTTGCTGACCGATCATCCGGCAGCAGATGAACCAGTTATGATATTCACCGGAGATTTTGTGTTTGTAGGCGATGTAGGAAGACCGGATCTTTTGGAAAAAGCAGCCGGATTCGAAGGAACTCAAGAAAAAGGTGCGAAAGAAATGTATCAGTCGGTACAGGATTTCAGCAGGCTTCCTTCATATATTCAGGTTTGGCCTGGACACGGTGCCGGTTCTGCGTGCGGAAAATCTCTCGGAGCTGTTCCAAGTTCTACCGTCGGTTACGAAAAGATCCGTAATTGGGCATTTCAGTATAAAGATGACGAAGATGGTTTCATTGGCAATTTATTGGAAGGGCAGCCTGAGCCACCAAAATATTTTGCAATGATGAAAAAACTCAATAAAGTGGATAGACCTTTACTGACCGAAGTGCCTCAGCAAAGAAAACTTTCCAAAGAAGAATTTCTCAAAGCATATTCTGAAAATGTGACCATCATTGATACAAGAATTAAGGCAGATTTTGCAAAAGGTTTTCTTCCTAAGAGTATCAATATTCAGGGTAATAATTCTTTTTCGACGTGGATGGGTTGGATTTTAGATTACTCTCAACCATTTATTCTGATTGCAGAACAAGATAAGATGGATGATCTTACAAGAAAACTAATGCGAATAGGGATGGATCAAATGATGGGTTTCGTGGAAGATGTAAATGATTTTGGTCTAGATTTGCTGACTTCTGATATTATTGATATCAACGAGTTTGAAACCTATCTGAATCGAGACGATATACAGATTGTGGATGTGAGAAACAAAACAGAATATGAAGAAGCTCACATACAAAATGCGGACAATGTTTTTGTCGGCACTTTGGAAGACCATCTTGATGAAATTTCTAAAGACAAAACAGTGATCATTCATTGTCAGAGTGGTGATAGGGCAGCAATCGCGTATTCAATTCTAGGAAAAAACGGTTTTGAAAAAGTGAAAAATTTTTCAGGTGGAATGAAAGAGTGGGTGGTTGCAAACGGTGCAACTTCTAATTGTAAGATCTGAAATCACTAAATTGAAACAAAATAAAAAACATTAATATGAAAGATCATAAAGTAAATGACCTGTGGACTTCAAGATGGGATGACCGATATAGCCAGGAAGAGTTTGCTTATGGTGAAGAACCCAATAATTATTTAAAAGAACAATTGTCAAAACTAACGGTTGGTTCCATTCTTTTCCCTGCAGAAGGGAAAGGGCGAAATGCCGTTTTTGCAGTCCATATGGGTTGGAATGTTTCCGCATTCGATATTAGTGTTGAGGGTAAATGGAGAAATGCAGATCTCCCGGAGATTAAAAAGTCTACCTCTGGAGGAATGAGTCTTGCACAGTACAATGAATTATTGGATAGTGAAACTCTTTTTCTCGTTGATTTCCACGCAGAACAGTGCGCCCCGTGCAGAAAAATGGAGCCATACCTCAAAAAAATAGGATCTGAATGGTCGGACAAAGTAAAAGTCGTAAGAATCAATGCTGATGAAAACACTCAATGATGTAAAGAACTGAATCTTTCTGCACTTCCTGTTTTAAAATTAGACAAAAACAAAAATGTGATCTGGGAAAATCTGGGATTTGTCGAAGAAGCAGAAGTTAGAAAACAACTTTTGCAATAAGCATAATTATATAAAAATGGAAAAATTCAAGATTTGGCTCAGAAAAAACTGGAGCACTGTATTTTTCGTAGGAATATTTATTCTCCTCTTGGTAAGTCCAGGTGCAAAAGCTTGGCTGATGCGACAAATAATTTCTACAAGTCTATTGAATCCAAAAATTGAGAAAAAAAGTGTTGGAAAACCCTTAGAAGAAACTCCATCCGTCTCTGAAAGCTTTAGAGTAAAAGATGAAAACGGAAAGATCATCAATGTTTCTGAATTGAAGGGTAAGGTGGTGTTTATTAATTTCTGGGCTTCATGGTGTCCACCTTGTAGAGCAGAATTTCCATCAATTCAAAGATTTTACGAAAAATATGGAAGGAATAGTGAGCTCATTTTCCTCACAATCAATATGGATGAGGACTTGAAAGCCGGAAGAAAGTATCTTGGAGAGGAAGAATTCACGGTGCCATTTTTAATTCCAGATGGAAGTGTTTCAAAGGAATATTTCAGTGGTTCACTTCCGACAACCGTAGTTTTGGACAAGACTGGAAAAATAAGAATGAAACATGATGGAATGGCTGATTATAGTAAGGATTCTTTCTACGGACAAATCAATCAACTTCTAGAAGAATAGACATTTTAACAAGTTATATTTTATAATTTCTTAACTTAATCAAAAACATGTACTGAACTAATCCCATTATTGAGTATCAACAGATTTCTTAGGAGAAATACTGCATTTGCCATCTTGCAGATTGATATCTGCTTTTACATCAAATATACCAGAACTACTATATGTGTAATGAGCTTGCAACGAAGTTCATAAGGCCTCTCCAAAATAATCTACAACTTCCGCCTCATCTTTTCTACAAGAAGATATTGCTGAAAAAGCTAAGGTACTTTGAGGAGCCAATCACAAAACCTAATGTATGCTCAATGAGTTTAGCACTAAGATACTCCAAACATGTGTAATTCCCATAATAGTTCCATTATTTTTATTTAATCTGGAACACATTCCCCCAAAATAGTTCTAGAGCGGCTTATACAAAAAAAAACATAGCAATAACTTTTTATACTTTAATATTTTAAGATGTGATGAATAGAGGGAAACTTAGAGTACTGAACAAATAAGCTGGCTAAATAATAGATCTCAAATTAATAAGGCCTAGAAACGAAGTATCTACGATGATAACCAAGACTAATTCTATAACTATTCGCTGTGCTTTTTGCAACTCCTAAGAACTTTGCAAGACCTATATCTGATAATTGATCTTCTTAAATCAACAGTTTTGTTGTTTTTTTTAAAATCTCTCATTTTCTACGTTAAAAATGCTCTATTTAAGATTGTTGCTACCATAAATTCAGTAAAGATTCCTAGCCCAGAAGAGTGCTTAATGAGGGACAATAGCTAAATTAATATTAGGTTTATTTCGATAAGAATTTAGATTGTGTTGAAAAATATAAAAAGGAAGTTATCTCATTGGAGATATCATAGCCTCACGAGAATCCTATCAGTTTGTCTAAAACGGCAGGTAAATTTAAAAGCAACTCGATAAAAAGATGCTTTTTTTTACACCTTAGATCCATAAAACCATAAAATAAATACTTGAATTCATACTATGTACTCTCTAATGAATTTTATAAATTTTTATTAATTCGATTGGCATTTCAAGAAAAAAACATATCATATATTTAATATTAAATCACAAAGGTTGAAATGTCTTTAAAAACTGTAATTTTCTCTTTTTATGGCAAATCTGAATTATTTTAAAATATTTATTTTTTATTGTTTTCTAAAAAATTGAAATAACGATTTGTGTTTTTGTTTGAAAATTTGTCAAATCTTTATTTGCCAATTGAAATCAATCTAAAATTCACAATTGAAGAATCACTAATTAGTGATGTTAAGAGATTTTTGCTTGTGTGGTTTACATTTAAAATATACATTTGTCGCTCCACAAGGAAATATTATTATGAAAAAAATCATTCTGCCACTAGTACTAGTAGGCCTTTTAAGCTTGTCCGTTACCTCTTGTAATGATGACCTAAATTCTGAAATAAATCAGGAAATTCAAAATGAAGTGACAAAAACATTTGCTTCCAGAGGTATTAACCCAACAGTTGTCTTACCTTCAAAAAATTTAAACTACGACGAAATCTTTGTAGATGGAAAAAAAGTAACATCCAGTGCAAAAACAAGTACTGTTACTTTAAACAGTGATCAGATGGTTGTTACTGCACCAAATAAAACATTTATTGGAGGTGTATATAATTCCACAACATTGGATAATTTATCGTACACACCAATTACTTACCCTACAAAACCGATCACCGTTTCTTATTCTTTCCCTTCAGCTTATGTAGTTGATCAAATACAAAAGCCTTCACTTTCAAGTATGAGAGCTTCAATATTTAAGGCAATGAATGATGCTAACTTCAGTGGTCAGCAAATTCTTTCCTTTGATTACAATATTAAGCAGTTCTCTTATTACAGTGAATTGAAAATTGCTTTTGGAGCAAATGTAAACATAGGGGGAATTTTCAATATTGATATCAGTGGAAGCAATAACAAGGTGAAGAAAAATACCGGAATATTTGCGAAGTTCACTCAGAAGAATTTTACCATTGACATGGATATACCTGATAACGGTAATATATTTAAAAATGAATCTGATTTAGGTCTAGCTGCCCCGAATAATCCTGTTTATATTAATTCAATCACTTATGGTAGATTAGGGGTAATATCCTTGGAGTCAGACTATTCATATAACGAAACAGCTTTTGCCTTAAAAGCGGCCCTAAACGCAAAAATGGTCAACGGATCTTTAAGCATTGATGTTCAAAGTAAAAAAATTCTTGAAGAATCTGATTTGACAGTTTATATTTTGGGAGGTGTTGGTTCTGATGCTGTACAGGTTGTAACCGGATACGAAGGATTTATTAGCTTTATAGTTAGTGGTGGACAGTTTACCGCTCAAGCTCCTGGAGTTCCAATTTATTTCTCAGCTTCACATGCAGGAGACAACTCTGTATATTATACCACATTTACAGTAGAAAAAGATTAATGAAAAAATTTTTATATGTAATGGCAGTCTCGATGGCTACATTACAAAGTTGTGCAACAGATTCTCTGAACCGAGATAGTGAACAAATTTTAGAAAGAACCTCACAACAAGTTATTGATATAACATCATACGGTACATACCCTTCGTTTTTAAAAAATAGCAGAAGTAAAACAAACTCAATATTTGGAAAAACAGATGAAGAGGAATTTACTGAAACAAAAGAATTTGAATCTTCACAGTCTGTAGTTCTTCCCAATTTGGCAATGTATATTTTTCCGGGATCACTCTTAAAAGGTAATTCAATTCAGAATTTGGATTTTAAACCTATAAATGCTTCTGTAAAGCCAGTAACCGTTTCTCTTTCGATTCCCGCAATCAATAAGAAAACAGCTTTCACTATGAATAATCCGTCACTTTCTGCAACCAGACAGTTTGTGCAAGATTATCTTCAGACAGCCGACTTTACGCAAAATGGAACCTTGAGTTATAGTATTGAACAATTTACGTCTTATGACGAATTGAAGGTAGCGTTTGGTTCCAACGTAAACACAAGGTCTCTTTTTGGAAAAAACTCTTCATCAACGAATATTGAAGAGGGAATGATTTCAAAGCGAACAGGCTTTTATGTAAAGTTTTACCAAACATCATTTACCTTGGATATGGATCTTCCTAACGGTTCTTTGGTTAATGATACTAATCTAGATACCGGAGGTGTAGAGCCAGTATATGTAAGTTCAATTTCTTACGGAAGAATGGGGATACTTTCAATTGAAACGAATGAGCTGACTGAGACGGCCCGTACGATTCTAAATGAAAGTTTTAGTAAATTGTTTGTTAACGGGGAAAGTACTTTGACTCAGGAAGAGCGAAACTTTCTAGATGGGGCTGATTTCAATCTTTATCTAATAGGTGGAAGCGGTGTTACAGCTGTGCAATCTTTTCAAGGATATCAATCATTTGTAAATCATGTCGCAAAGGGAACATTTTCTAAAAGTCAACCTGGTGTTCCAATATTTTGCTCGTATTCATATTTAAACGATAATTCACAGGTAAAGACAACATTTAAGTATGACATTAGAAAACCTCCGGTATACGTACGTATGGCACATGAGAATATGGTAAGCAGTGGACGTAATAAAAACGTGGACGTTAAACTGTATTTCTATTCCAGCCGTAGTCATACTAACATGATAGCACCGCCGAGTATTAAGTTTACTATTGAAAAGAAATTAAAAAAGGGAATCAAAAGTGGTGCACCAACTTCTAATAACTGGAATTATACAGAAACTGTAGAACAGGTCACGCTACAAAACGCAGGTTTAAATACTGGAATGAGTCTTCCGAATCTTCCTTATCATCGAGAGCAGGGGGTATGTGTTCCCAGAGGCAGATTTCCATGCGAATATATTTCTAATTATGAAGAGGATTATACGTATAAATTGCTTCCAAGTACTAATAACACATATATCATAATTGATTAATTTTGTCCTATGAAAATATATATTTATTTAATCATTGCAGTTTTCACATGCTTGGCCTGTGAAAGCGATGATAGTGAAGTTACCACAAGTCCACCGCTTGCATCTGCAAAGATTAGTCTGTCTTTTAAAAATTATGTTGTAAATAATGTAAATTTATTTAAAGGCCCTTCGGGCAACTCAATAAATGTTACTGAAAGCTATATTCAGAATTATTGGACTCTTTACAAGGAGCCTTCATGGAAAAAAGTAGAAATTAACCTTGAAGAGATGAGCCTGAAATTAATTACGGAAAATAGTGCAGATCTGAAATACAATATTTCTTTGAAGCAGGATTCTGTTTTCATTAAGGAAAATAATAATCTCGAATACTTGGGGGATTTTGATAAAAATACATCTTCTTTAAAAGTAAAAAGAGTTTTTAAGTACCTTAAAAAAGTGCCGTTAGATAACTCGCAAGCTTTATTTATTTCAAAAATAACAGGTTTTGGAATTGCTAACTACAGCAATGTTTTCCCCTCAGACACATTTACTAGCCCAAGCAATATGACTCAGACGGGGGATGAGGTTTTTTGGGCTAATGTGACATACAATTATAGTTTAAATTAAAAATTCATCGCTTTTAAACGAAAAACATATAAAAATAATATAATTTAAGTTATTGTAAAAAAGACTGTTTTCAAATTATTAAAACGGTCTTTTTTATGTATCTTCAGGAATATTAAACATATTTTATATTTGACATCTGAGATTAGAGAATCTTAAAGAGTTTAATACATTATCGTTTTTTGAGAATTGATTATTCAGTAAAAACATTTTTGCAATCATCCGAGGGTAGCAATTTTGAAACTCTTTACCTTCAGCAAAGCACAAACTTTTTTAGCCTCTTATGTTACGTTTATTTTTTGCGGTTAATGTCTAATTCATGTTTAATTATTGCAGACACTCTTTTCATTTTATAAGTAATTCAAAACAAACATATTTCTCGTTAAAACTAAGCAGACTTTCTCCAGTTTGACAGTTTTTCAAATTAGCTTAATTTAAAAACAAGATTATCACCAATTATTACTGTCTTGTTTATTATCGTTTTCTATATATACTAAATAATTTTTTGATTCGTAATGTAATAAGATTTGAAATGAAAGCATATGATCATCTGTAATTATATTAAAGAAAGATTGGATGAAAATAGGACTTTATTTTGCTTATTTCCGAAAAAAGACATTTATAATAATCCATTGCATAAATGAGTTGGTAAAACGGAGGTTAATGTAGATTTCGAGAATAAAGAGGTAAAAAGAAGAAGATAGGTGTCAAAAAATCTAATTCACTGTAATGTTATTTGTAAATTTGGCTAAAACTTTTAACCTATAAATTAATGTCTTACAAATCGAGATTTGACTCTTTAGGGCAGAAAGCACACCATCAAATAATAGCAACTAAAATTTCCAAAGAAATGGGTGAATTACGTTCACTCGTAGAAAAATCTCCTATTACGCCTAAACGATGGATTTGGGAATTGATTCAAAATGTAACAGATGTACATTTGGACAAAGGGGCTCAGATAAGAATAGATTACCAACCAGAATATGTCAGTTTTAAACACAATGGCATGCCCTTTACTGCAGATAATATTAGGTTTTTAATAGAACAGATATCACTAAAAGCAGAAGCAGGCCAGAAGAAGGTAAGAGTAAGACTACAGGAAAATTCGGCACATGATTTTTAACAACTCATTTATTGTCAGAAATGGGGTTCTGAAATTATTTATGAGAAGTCAAACCTAATTCCAATTGCTCACAATTATCTTTTATAGAGTTTGCCTAACTAATAGAGTGGGCTAAAAGCAACGATTTATATTAATTAAATTTCACCATATATTGGTAAATTCTACTAAAACTCATTTTTTTAGTTGGTGAACACAAGTGTATAATTTAATTGATATTTTAATAATTGACATCTTATATTACATTTTTCAAAATTTAAAAAATAATTTTGTCTTTGAAATTCTGTGCATTAATAGAATTTTCCAATCAAAAATGGCCTTTTTATTTGTGCGGAATAAAAAAGGTACACTTGGTTTATGTGTATGCAACTGATACTATTTTACCTTATTTTTTTTTACATGCACGTCTAAAATGATTATCAAAGAAGGCTTGAACGTATTGACACGTATAACAAAAAAAACGACATTTTCGTAACTCTACAACTGTTCCCAAGAAAGACTGAGATGCTCAGACAACTGAACTCTTTAAATTTAACCATTTTGTCAGAAACAGAAAACGCGATTGAGTATGTCATTGGATTCTTCAAAGTTTATAGATCGTGTTTCTGCTATCTCATTTTATTTGAAAAGGTGAGTGATGCACTTCATTTTTCTAATTGTTGAAGCTTATTACTCAAAAGTAATTATAAATTCCAGCTTGGTCTTATTTATTCTTTTTTAATCTTCAAATTTTTCAAATCATTCCAGAATGTTCTTAAGTAGACCATTTCATGGTTATACTATTGTTTACAATAGTTCGATAGCTCAACTTTGTAAAAAAAATTAGAAAATAAAAACTTATGAGAGTAAACCTTGTTACTAAAGAAGATCTTCAGGAGTTCAAGATTGAATTACTTGAAGATATCAAAACACTTTTTAATATTAAAAATTCAGAGCAGAAATTATGGTTGCGATCATCAGAGGTTAAAGAACTTTTGAAAATTTCCACCGGAACATTACAAAATCTTCGCGTTAATGGTAACTTATCTTTTACTCGCGTCGGAGGCACGTTATACTATAATTATAAGGATATAGAAAAAATGTTGAATAACAAATGATAATTTCTTAAATGCTCAAAATTAAGTAAAATGAATTATATAAAACATCTTACAGGCTTCTATGAGAAGGTGATTCAAGATGGCATACTTAATCCTACACATATTAGTCTATATTTTGCTTTGTTTCAATTCTGGAATTTCAATCGTTTCAGGAATCCTATAAGTATTTCCCGGGATGAAGTAATGAGAATCAGTAAAATAAATTCAAAAGCAACTTATCACAAGTGCCTAAAGAATCTTCATTCTTTGGGTTACATTGATTACCAGCCTTCTTACAATCCATTTATTGGAAGTAAAATCGTTATGCTTGATTTTGCAGGAGCATTAAAACCTGCAGCTAAATATAGAGAAAGAAAGATTTAGGCTTCTCAATCTAACTATATGGAAAGGATGTTCGTTAATCCATCTATCGCAATCTTACAGTATTTGGTAAACAATTCCATCTTTATAACAAGACGGAATTGTTGAATTATTTTTAGCTTGATTTTGATTTTATTCTACTATGTATCTTGAAGTTTGATTCTTAATGCCAACATATCATTGCTCACTTTCTGATCCAAAATCTTGGCGTAATGTTGTGTCGTTTTTATATTCGTATGTCCCAGCATCTTACTTACGCTTTCGATCGGAACACCATTGGACAATGTTATTGTGGTAGCAAATGTATGTCTTGCTATATGAAATGTCAACTCCTTAGTGATTCCACATACATTAGCAATCTCTTTGAGGTAGGAATTCATTTTCTGATTACTGAGTACAGGAAATAACACATTTAAATTTATGCATTCCGGATGGTCTTCATATTTTGAAATAAGTTCTTGTGCTAAAGGTAATAATGGAACTCTGGTTGAGGTATCGGTTTTCTGACGATGTGTAAAAATCCACTTGTCACCATCTATTCCAAAATTGACATGCATTTTCGATAATTTCTTTACATCAACGTAAGCTAATCCTGTATAACAACTAAAAAGGAAAATATCCCTTACCTGACTTAATCTCTCTGACACAAATTCCTTTTCATAAACCACCTGAATTTCTTCTCTGCTCAGATATGGTCGTTCGACTATCTTGAGCTTCGCTTTATATCCAAGAAAAGGATCTTTACTGAGCCAGCCATTCGCCATACATAATCTAATGATCTTTTTGAAATTTTTAAGATACTTTACTGCCGTATTGTTTGCGCATTTACGTACGCTTCGAAGCCAAAAGTCATATTCATTTATAAAGACGTTGTCGATTTTTGTAATGTCAATATCAGAGGTTTTGTATTTCCAGTTCAGAAATTCCTGTGTGTGCTTCAGAGAGGTTTTATAACGCTCCAAAGTTCCCGGAGCAAAATCCTGACCAACCAATGCTTCAACTTTATCATTGTGGTCTTGAAAAATAGGAATGAGCGTCCGGGTTGTAATGTCGGTTCCAAGCAGTTTGGATTTTAAACTTTCTGCTGTTACAAAATCTTCTTCTTTCAGCATCAGATAGTGAGAATCGTAAACTTGTTGTTCCAAAGTTTTAAGATAGTTGTTCAGTGTTTTGGCTTCTAATGAATTGCCAACTGCTTTATGGGCTTTATGATCCCATTTCTTTGGATCGATATACCTTTTAGCAGTAATGTCAGCTGCCTTGCCATCTATCGTGATTCGTAAATAGATGGGAGCGGTTCCGTTTGTTCTGATCTTATTCTTTTTTATAAAGAATAACAGGTTGAATGTTTTGTTCATTGTGTGGTAACTTTAATTGTTTAATAAATTACTTTTTGTTACCACTTTTTGCAAGATGTACAATCATTAGACTGCCTATTGGTCGGGTTTCCCTGAGTTTTTCGTGACCCATTTTAAATTTTTTAGGACGGGTCACTAAATAGGACATTTAAATAGTGACCTATTTAGGGTCTTTTTGATACTATCGTTAAAACAAAAAACGCTGTAAACATTGATGTTTACAGCGTTTTAGCTTATTTTGGTTCCCCAACTGGCGGAGAGAGAGGGATTCG